>UBJH01000027.1_pt1 | contig 87680 bp, 84 predicted proteins | sample 2193721 | NCBI WGS metagenome assembly UBJH01 (sample SAMEA4703186, study PRJEB27089) | metagenome | reverse complement strand
GCTAAATCGGAAGTACTGTAATCATAGAAAGCATAATACTTATGCAGAATAATTCAATGCAAAGAGTATGGAAGGTAAAGAAATATCCCATAAAAGCCTGCGAATCCTGATACTGATATTATTGATATCAGTTTCTTTTGCAGCCATAATGCCTCTCTCCTCAAATAGTGAATTTAAAATCAATAAGCCCTGTACGGATATCGATATTAATTCATTGCAGCAACAGCAATCCCATGAAGAAAAAATCCTGGATCAGTTAGAATGCTCATCCGATTTGAATAAACAACTGATTAAATTATTTATTATGGGAATAATCAATATTGATGAATTGACAATGTGGGTCCTGGGAGTGGAAAGAAGAGTTGTTGTGTTAAAAATGATGCATGAAAAAAGGATGATACAGGCATCCGAAATAGCAAATTCGACCGATAGATCGTTACAGAATATCAGTTATGCTATGCGGGAACTGGAAGAGCGAGGACTGATCCAGTCCCTGACTCCAGGAAAAAAAACCTGGAGAAGATTTATTCCCACAGAAAAAGGAACAGAGGTATTTGAAAACCTCAAGAAAAATAATCTGATCGGTAAATAATTGATAATTAACCCCTGCACTTAAGCATTTTAATTCTCAATTCTATTACAAAATAGAATATTCCTGCCAATACAAAAAACATTACTGGTCCAATAAACACTTCTACTGAGTTTTCCATATTATTCTACTAAATAAGATGCCATTTGATGAACAATAATTTGAAGTATTATAAATCTTTCTAATTTGTGATAACTTGTTATTAATTAAATATAATTTTTTTTTGTTAATATCGTCGTACAAAAGAATTCAAAAGATCGACATTTGAAAAGCAGCGATCTTTTTATCCTTTCGGGAATTCATGACCGCAATTTGGACACAGTATCAAACTACATTTCATGAAACTCGGACATGCCCTGCATCCTTGATTATCCTTATCATCAAACCTGGCTCCGCAAAGAGGACACTGTGTTTTCATAAAAGGTGGTAATATCCTATTATCCTGGAAGCTATCCCGCCGATAAGTATTGCAAGCGTAATAGTGAATGCCATGATGCCAAATGCCCTTTTCCAGCCAAGCTCCCGCCCAAGTACAGCTATGGTGGCAACACATGGTATATAGATCGTATTCACAAGCGCATAAACGAATAATTGCGCCGGGGTCATGAATAGCAGGAGGTTCTTTGCGCCGCCTCCGTACATGACGATTGCAAGGGTAACAAGCAGTTGGAGCGCAAGTTCTTTTCGAAGCACCGCGAAGATCAAAGTAAGACCGGCAACAGCAGGAAGACCCAGCCATCCTTCAACTATCGGAGAAAGCGGTAAGGCCAGTTTCCAGAGATATCCTGTTTCATAAAGCCCGCCAAGTACCATAGATCCTACGAGCACTATTGGAAAAGCCACGAATACGAAGTCTTTGAACCTGTACCAGGTCTTTTTTAATATATTTGACATCATCGGCATCCTGAACGGGAACATTTCCATGACAAGCCCGGTTGATTTTCCGGGCATTATTTTGTTAAGTCCTGCTCCTACAAGGAACACAAGAGCAAATATGATTATATAAATAGCAACAGCAGGTTTCCATCCCACGAACAGGGAGACTGCCCCAAGGATAACGGCTGTTCGCGCGCTGCATGGGATAAGAGTGATAAGGGTACTTGCAATCGTTCGCTCCCGCATCGTGGTAAGAACGCGCGTACCGATTATTGCGGGTACATTGCAGCCTGCGCCTGCAACAAGAGGGATGATCGCCCGCCCGTGAAGCCCGAATTTATGCATCAGCCTGTCTGTCAGGAATGCCACAGAGTTCAGGTATCCTGAATCCTCAAGGAAAGCTAGCATGAAATAGAATGTAAGCACATACGGAATACCTACAGCAAGAGCGGCAAGGATACCGGCGTCAAAACCCCATATGAAAATTTTACCGATAATGCCTGTTCCAAAAACGTAGTAAACAGCGCCATCAATGACAGGCGAAATATATGTTGCCCATTGATTACTGAAAAACGTGGAAAGCCAGTTACCACCATAAAAAAGGAAACCAAAAATTATTGCAAGAACTCCAATAAGAAGAGGTATGCCGGTAAGCGGTGAAGTTGTATAAGCCCATATCTTATCCGATGTTATGGGTTTTATGTCGCCCTGTACCTGCGAGGCTATCGAACCTGCAAGCCCATGTCTCTCACGTGCGATCCTTAACGGGGTTTTCTCACCATGTAATTCTTCTATCTCCCGGCTGATCTTGTTTGCTTCATGGATTATTGATGTGCCATTTTCATGCTTTCCCACAAGTTCAATAAATTCAGAATCATTTTCAAGAAGCATGATCGAAAGAGCCCTTGGATTTATCCCGAATTCATAAGGCAAAAGCAGGCCTTCAAGTTTCTTGATATTGGTTTCAATATCATCTCCATAATGCAATGAATACCTGATCTCTTTCTTATTTTTTGCAGTATCCACTGCCTCCTGTATCAGGTCATCAAGACCGCTGCCTGTCGTGGCTATCGTTTTCACAATGGGGATACCAAGAAGCCGGGACAATTCCCCTGAATCGATAATGATATTTCTTTTCTCGGCTTCATCTATCAGGTTCAAAGCAGCCACGATCGGTATGCCAAGATCGATGAACTGGATCAGCATGTAGAGGTTCCTTGCAAGGTTTGTGGCATCAAGGATCATTATTACCACATCCGGTTTGCAGTCAAGGACTGCTCTACGCGCTACCCACTGGTCTTCCGAGACCGCGCCAAGTGCGTAGCTGCCTGGAAGGTCGATTATACCGATCCGGAGATTCTTGAAATTCGTGGTCGCTAAATTCAGTTCCACGGTTTTTCCGGGATAGTTGGCAGTGACCACGCCCATCCCGGTCAGGCGGTTGAATATGCTTGATTTTCCCACATTGGGATTTCCGGCAAGCGCAAATGTGAAATCTGTGCTGCCTTTTATTTCCTTAAGGGCGCCATGACATGAAAGAGCCATAATTTTATCTATCCTACTATCCAATTCTAACTTATTTTACCTTTATTTTTGACGCTACTTCTCTTCCCAGCGCATATCGTGAGCCTGAAACACAAACTAGCAATGGCCCCCCGAACGGCGCTACTTCCTCGACACGGACACAAACATCAGGGATCAATCCAAGTGATGCAAGATACTGGAGCATTTTCGGGTCTTCTTCGAACACATTGACAATAATTGCCTTTTCATCTGCTTTTAATTCTGAAAGCGGCCTTACATTTTCTTTTACGAACAACCCGTCCTTATCCGGGATGGGATGGCCGTGAGGACATTTTTTTGGATTCCCAAGGCTCTGGGCGATCCTGTCTTCCATTTCAGGGCTTATGGCATGTTCTAACCTGCATGCTTCCTCGTGAACCTCGTCCCATTTGAAACCCAGGATATCGGTAAGCAGGCGCTCGGAGAGACGATGCCTCCGAACGACTTTTTTGGCCATCCTTCCACCTTCTTCCGTAAGGCACACACCTTTTCCGGTGTGATTTATGAGACCCTTATTTGCAAGTTTTTTTACCATCTCCGATACTGATGGAGGGGATAATTTCAGGTGTTCGGCAAGACGCGTTGTGCTTACAGGATGCTGTATCTGCTGCAATTTGTATATCGATTCAAGATATTCTTCAATCCTGGGGGTATCTGCTTCCATCTTTCACCATTGTTCCTAATTTGTAGGTCCTGTATACGAACATTCCGATTATTATCCAGTATCCAATGTATGCAACGACCTCAGTAAGCGATGGATTGCCATTGTAACCCATGAGGGCTTTTGCGCTTCCCCCGATCAATCCATTTTCATGAAGGAGAGGATACGAACCATCGGAATTAAGAGGCGGGTTTATGTCCCAGGCATGCTCTACGATTTCTGGTATTACGCCTGCTTCATTGAATTCATGAACCGCTGTTGCCACAAGACCCGCTGAGAATAGTATCAGCAATATGCTTGTATATCTGAAGAATTTGCTCACATCAAGCCTGTAAATTCCTTTGAACATTATGAATGACAGGAAGATCACAAGTGCAAGACCAATAATGAAACCCAAAATCGTATCAACCGGAGATTGGATGGCAAGTGTTCCAAGGAATAAGACGGTCTCAACACCTTCCCTGAAGACTGCGACAAATGACAGGGCTGCAATTCCAAGCTTCTGGCCTTTTGAAATGGACAGGTCTATTTTTTCCTGGACTTCACCTTTTATCTGTTTTGAATTTTGCGCCATCCAGAAGATCATATATGTAAGTACGATCGCCGCGGTAAGAGCGGCTGCGCCCTCAAAAAGCTGTTCTGCTGTACCCTTAAGTTCGCCGTAAACTACTTTGAATAAAAAAGCCACTGCTAAACTTGCGACCAGGGCGCTTATTATCCCTATATTTATATAGCGGTTGAGGTCTTTTCTTCCCAGCTTTGCGACATACGCCGCAATTATTCCGATTATCAGGGCTGCTTCAAGCGCTTCCCTGAATGTTATTAAAAAGCTTGCTAACATAGTTTTCACCGTTTTATTAGGTGTACCTAACCCAATGTTATTGTATGCCTATAAATGTTTCGGATAACCTAATGAAATGATTGGAATAATAAATTTCAATCATAGAAAATTATAATTAATTATTCCAAAAATGCATTGGATTATGCTTTATTGTTGTTACATTTGATACCCAATTTTATCCTATTCTTTGATTTCAATACCCGCTATATATAACCGTTCACTTCGAACAAATGTATTAAAATTAATAAATAATAGGGTGTGCATCTTATGGTATTTGGAGTGACTGAAAATGATCGGAGTTTCATGGTTTTTATAAAGTAAGAAAAGACCAGAACAGCCCCTTTTAAATTTAAAAGGCAGGTGCGTATTTAAACTTAAATTATATCGATTAGAAAAGATTAAGAACTTAGTAAAGGATTTACTGTTTGCCTGACTAAGATAGCAATGATTTAAAATTGGTTTTAAATCCCCAAATAGAATTTAAAAAATGCTTGGAATAAATATGGTTAAGGAAAGCTTAATTCTTGGAATGTCGAGAAGCCGCAATTTTAGAGATAAAAAGAAAGTTGCCCAATTTTTAGGAACTTCTTTTTCAAATCTGAAGGATAGAAAAGTCGGATGGGAAGTATTACGCATGTTAGCAAATGATTCAAATCAATTTGTTAAATCAAGCGCAATCGAAGCAATCCATTCAAGTTATGTTTATATTCCTAATAAAGAAGACGCGTGGCAATATCTATTATATGCGGTACAAGACCCCAAAAAAAATATCAGGATAGCTGCTGCCGTTGCAATATCTAAAGTGTTTGATATACTGCCAAACAAAGAAAAAGGTTGGATGGATTTATTGGAAACAATTACAAAGTCCGCCAAAATAGGAAATCATTATCCTGCATTTACAATGCATGACTGTTTCGATTGCCTTGAGGATAAAGAAAAATATATCGACAGTTTAAAACAATTAACTGATATCGATGATTTTGTAATTAGAAGCTCTTCAAATAATCTGATCGGAAGAATATATATATCAAAATCGGTTAAAGAGAACGGTGATGAGTTTAAGAAAACTTACCTCGAAGGACTCACTTACTTAAAGAAAAGCGTCGATGAATTTGATACTCCACGCCATAAATTTTGTTATATTGTTCACAATATTTTTAATAAAATTATTGAAGGAGAACTAAAAGATGTCAGTGAGCTTAATAAAGGGATAGAAGAGCTAAAAACTATATCAAAAGAATCAACCGAGAGACAAAAAATAGTTAAAATTTTAGATGAACTGTATAATGTTCTTGATGAGACATTAGATGCTCAGAAAAAAGGGGAAGATATCTCAAAATTCAAAGATAAAATAATTCCTATCTGTACTAAGCTTAATATATTAATATCAACATTAAATAATGAAATCATCCGTCAGATAGCACAGAAGGCAAAAGAAAGAATTAATTTTGCTATTAAAGCACTTAAAATAGTCGATCATTTTATTGAAAGTCCTGATAAACTGACATCTGAGTCCAATTTACTTGTAGAACTTGTGGAATTATTAAAACTCTGTTGTGTCTCTATTTCCGAACCTATTTGCAGTTCATATAAATCAAAGCTTGAAGAAATTGAAAAGGAAAGTGTTGCAGATAAAAAGCAAGCTAAATTGCTACAACTTATTAAAGAAATGAGACCAGTTCTTAAACATGAAACAACCTCTCATCAATATCAAAATAATATTCCCCGCATACAAACGGTTCACATTTGTGATACTAAGCAAGATGTAGTCCGAGTAGCTGTTATTCAATTCTGTTATAAATTATCAAAATCATTTCCATTTATTATTGAAAATAAGGAAGAGGTAAAAAGAAAGATTTTTTCTGGACTTGATATAGCAGAAAAAGAGAGAACAAATATCGTTTGCCTTCCTGAACTTTGTTTGAGAGAAGAATGGATAATAGAAATAGAGAAAAAATATCCAAATATTATCGTCATCGGTGGAGGATTTTATAAAAACGATAGAAACATCTGCCCCGTAATAACTAAATCCGATAAAGAAATATCCCCTCAGCTAAAGATTACACCAGCTGCTTCCGAGGACATGGAAATGTGGGACAAAGGAATGATTTCTGGAGATAGAATATATAAATATGAAACACAATTTGGAAAATTTGTAATACTTATATGCAGAGATTTTGAAAGATTTGCTCATTATTTCATTGAAATTGATATTGATTTTATATTTTGCCCAGCCTTCAATGAAGCAAATGAAAGGTTTCATATTGAAGCCGACAGCCATGTTACGAAAACTCCCTCCTATATTTTGATAGCAAATACGGGGATTAACGGAGGAAGTTCAATTTTTGCGCAGATGAATAAAAATCACTTTGATAGATTGATAGGCGAAGGTTTTAAAGATGTAGAAGATCCATCATTTAAATTGTGTGAAGCTAAAAAAGGCAAAGATGAAATTATAATTGCGGATTTCAATCTAAAAAATAAATCCATTCAGATACCAACCCCATCAGAATCCTCCAAAGAAAAAAGAAGTGTGACATATATTAAGAAATTACCAATTCCTTAGATTCATAGCGTGCATACTCTATATGATAATACCATTCATCTGATTTTAGAGTCTCCTTGAGCATTCGAGCTTTCATCTAGTGTCTTGTCAAGTGTCAATTAGCAGCAAATACTCGAGATAAATTGATCTATAGTATTCCACCAAACTTCTAAAAAATGAAGATTTATGTTTCCTGAAGAAAATGCATTGGTAACTCTGGAAAAAGATTCTGTTGATTGCTATGGGGTCTGAAGAAAACAAACCGCAGATAGACGCAGATGAACGCAGATTTATAGCATCAAATCCAGCGCATCTTATCGGTTCGTGGGATTTAGAACTCCTCTTGTTTCTCCAGTTTTTCACTTGGAGTTGCTTCTGCAACGTATCGGCGCGTGGGGTTTTATGGTTTTGGTGTTACTATTTTTCAAAAACCGTATCATTAAATCTGCGTTTATCCGCGTTCATCTGCGGCTAAATTTTTCAAAAGCCGAATATAGTATTCCTGCATGCGCTGGATTGCGCCGCATCCTTATACTGTTTATGTTATTTTTTCCATATAATAATCGATCACGATTTTTTCAAATGATTTGCGGAAAATTATAAGCCTTGACAGGACACTAGTCTACGATCTCTGATTTGCCGTTATCGGTAAAGAATTTCTTCAGGACTATGGCTTAAAGATTCTTTGTGCTGTCTTTTCCATTAAGATCGTTAAAGAATTTTACCATATCCTCCTTGGTGATCTTTTCCAAGGGCTTGAATCTACGGAGGGCACCCAAGATCATCCGGGACCGATCATCCGATATTCTCTTTTATGGTATGAGGGCTTAGTCCATTAGCTTTTTGTATGCCTGTATAAGCCTACCGCTTTAAATAATCCACTACATTACGAAAACTATAATTAATAATCCTGCCTGTTGTGTGATGCATGGACTTAGATAAAATCGCAAAAGAAATCAGGGAATTCGAGGGCGTGACCAGGAAAAAACCCATAGCAGACCTCATAAATATTTTCCAGACCGTCCGGGCGGAATATTCCGATTTAATAGTTGATTTTGGTGACGATGCCGCCGTCATCGATATCGGTGGGGATGATTATATTCTTTTCGCGGCTGATGGCATCTGGGGGCGTCTTGTGAACGCAAGTCCCTGGTGGGCAGGATATACATCCGTGCTTGTGAATGTCAATGATATCGCTGCCATGGGGGGAAAACCTGTTGCGATGGTCAATGTCCTCTCTTCGGATAATAAGAACGCATGCAAGGAACTCCTGCGTGGAATAAGGGATGGCATTGCCAAATTCGGCGTTCCCATGGTCGGAGGGCACATGCATCCTGACACACCTTATACTTCACTATCAGTAGCCATCATTGGTACGGTTAAAAAGGGATGTGAAATAAAAAGCGGCGCCGCAAGAGCAGGGGATGTTGTAATAGCTGCATACGATATGGATGGGAAAATCGGGCCAAATTCTCCCTATAGTTTTGACACAACGACAGCTAAAGAACCGGAGGAAGTGCGCGGGAAATACAGGGTAATGCAGGAAATCGGCGAAAAGAAACTTGTCACAGCAGGGAAGGATATCAGCAATCCAGGGCTTATAGGGACCCTTGGGATGCTCCTTGAGACCAGCAGGAAAGGGGCTCGCATTGATTTGGGGAAAATACATGCGCCTCTGGATATTGATTTCACCCAGTGGTTGAAGGTTCACCCTGCGATCGGTTTTATAGTCACGGCTTTACCAGAAAATGAAGCGCAGGTCATTGACCTATTTGAAAAAGCAGGATATACGGCATCGAATATCGGTATAGTGGATAATACCTCAAGACTTGATATTTGTTATGGCGATAAATGCGTGACTGTGTTTGATTTCAAGAAAGATGTGGTGACAGGGATAATCCAATGACATAGTTTTTGTTTAATTTGTTTCACACTTCTTTCACAACCCTGTTTATATTAAAGTACGTGAATCTTCAATTAGAAGAGAGGAAAACGGGGAACAAACAATGATCAATTTCAAAGATATGTCTTTAAGCAAGAAGCTGATAGGCGGGTTCGGTATTATAATTCTCCTGCTTATAATAGTCGCCGCATTGAGCGTGATAAAATTAAGTTCAATGGAAACAGGAACAAAAAGTTTATTTGATAATGAGGTAAATTTAGGTAAAAAAGTAGATAATATAAGCATCAATCTTCTCCAGGCAAGACGTGATGAGAAAAATTTCTTGATGCGAAATGACCTTCAGTATATGGATAAGGTTAAGTCTTCAGTAAATGCCATCAAGAATGATGTTGCCGATATCTCAAACCTCGATATTGGACAGAAAGAAAAGGATAACGCTAATAACATTTTACCCCTGATCGCTGGTTATGAGAATACATTTCTTGAAGTTGTTTCTCTGCAAAAACAAATTGGTTTGCTGGAAATGGAAGGATTAAATGGAGATTTAATAAACCAGGCACGAGATGCAGAAAGTGATATAAAAAAGATCGGCAGCACAGATGCTCTGGCGTCGTTACTTGAAGCCAGAAGACATGAGAAAAACTATGTTCTCCGTAAGGATACGCTCTACCAGACAAAGGTGCATGATGCGGTAGATAAAGCTAAAAAGAGTGTATTATCCTTACAAGTATCGGATTCTGAGAAAAAACAGGTTAATTTGAAACTTGATCTATATTCAGCAACTTTTGATAAATTTGTAACCATATCTATTCAAAGAGACAAAAAAGAAGAGGATCTCACAGGTAACGCGCGCCAGATAGATGTCCTTATTGCCAGTATAGTAATAGATTCCCAGACTAACCTGAACAATCGAATGGAGGCAATGACTGCTTCCAATAATACTTCGAAGATGACTGTTATTATATTGGCTATCATTGCAATTGTAACAGGTATTGGCGCCAGTATCTATATATCCCGCTCCATTACAGGGCCAGTGGATAATATTCTTGAGGCGTCAAAAAAAGTAGCAAAAGGCGACCTTACTGTGCAGGTGCAAAGCAATCACAAGGACGAAGTGGGACAACTCTCCATGGCTATCCAGGACATGACCGGGAACTTAAAGACCGTGATCGGAAAAGTGCAAAAATCTGCGATGAAAGTCTCAACTACATCCCATGCGCTTTCAGATTCAAGCAAGGAAATGAAAGCGTCCACAGAGCAGGTATCCAACACAATGCAGGATATCTCCAAAGGAGTAAGCCAGCAGGCGACGGATATGACACAGATCGCAAAAGCCATGCAGGATATGTCGCATACAGTACAGCAAATTGCGACAAGTTCCCAGAAAGCATCGCTGCGGGCAGATGAAGCCAATAAGACTGCACAGGAAGCGGGCAGGATTTCCGGTAATGTCGCGCAGAAGATGAACGAGATAAAAACAACTGTCGATGGTTCAGCTGTTGTAATAAAGGAGCTTGAAGGCAAATCCCAGAAGATAGGCGAAATTATCGGCGTTATAACCAATATAGCAGACCAGACAAACCTGCTTGCCCTTAATGCAGCCATTGAAGCGGCACGGGCCGGAGAGCATGGAAGAGGATTTGCGGTTGTGGCTGACGAAGTTCGAAAACTCGCTGAGGAGTCAAGAATGGCGGCGAATCAGATCACTAAACTGATAAAAGAAATCCAGCTGGGAACCAAGAAAGCTGTTGAAAGCATGGAAAACGGCACGAAAACTGTAAGTGAAGGTTCAGCTACTATTGATATTGCCTCATCTGCAATTAATAATATCGTATCTAACGCAGGCGAAATTGCCAATATGATCCAGGAGATTGCGGCGACCGCACAAGAACAGTCAGCGTCTGTAGAAGAAGTCACAGCCGCGGTAGATAGTGTTTCAGCCATAAGCGAGGAATCTGCGGCAGGTACCGAGGAAGCCTCAGCCGCTACTGAAGAACTTACAGCCTCGATGGAGCAGCTCATGACATCTGCGCAGGAACTTGCGGAACTCTCAGAGGATCTGCAAATGGCTTCATCACACTTTGTGCTTAAGTCTGCTGATGATTCCGAGCGCTGCTGGGATATCAAGAACTGCAGCAACGAGGCCAGACAGAAGTGCCCGGCATACAATTCCAAAGAACTTCGCTGCTGGCTGGTCGAAGGAACATGGTGCGGAGGAGTAAAGCAGGGTGATGCAAAAGCGAAAATCCACAACTGCATGAGCTGTGAAGCATTCAAGAAAAATATTGATGCGGAATGAGATAACGCAATAATCTGTTTTTCTCATTTTCGAAGATATTTCTCTATCCTGTCCATTCCTTCCCTGATATTCTCAATACTATTAGCATAAGAAAACCGGATATACCCTTTTGCGCCATCCCCAAAATCGATCCCCGGTGTTACTGCCACCCCTGCTTCTTCAAGTATATTGCGGCTTAAGTCCAGGGAATCCGTGCTGAATTCTTTTGCATTGGCAAGGACATAATAAGCCCCTTCAGGTTCATAGTTTATCCCGAACCCGATCTCTTTTAGCCTCTTGATCATGAATTTACGCCGCATATTATATGTAACTACCATTTCTTTTACGTGCTCCTGCGGGCCAATTAGAGCTGCAATGCCTGCATACTGGACAAAGCTGTTGGCACAAATGAAAAAGTTCTGCTGGAGCTTCTGAAGCGGGCGGATATATTCCAATGGCGCGATAAGGTACCCGAGTCGCCAGCCTGTCATTGCATACAGCTTCGAAAAGCCGTTCAATACGAATGCATTGGAAGTAAATTCTAAAATTGAATGATCTTTTCCTTTGTAGATAAGACCCTGGTATATTTCATCTGAAATTACAGGGATTTTCCCTGCGATATTTGATATGCTCCTCAAATTTCCCGGCGAGATCACATGACCTGTGGGATTGCATGGGGAATTTATCAATATGGCTTTTGTTTTTGATGTGATAGCATAGGCTACATCTTCAGGCTCCATCCTGAATCCAGAGGTTTCCCTTGTGTGAACAAAAACAGGTTTCCCGTCCAGATATTCCACAAAATTAGGATAGCATGCATAATATGGGTTAGACATTATCACCTCATCTTTTCGTCCCAGGAGGCTCATGAACACAAGAAGGAGGGCTGGACTGGTCCCTGAGGTTACGATTATTTGTTGGGGACTCAATTCAAGTTTAAACTTCGCATTGTAATAATTGGCTATCGCTTCCCGAAGCTTTGGAAGTCCCAGGCTGTGGGTATATTTTGTTTCACCTGAAAAGAGAGCGGATGATGCTGCCTGGCATATGTGGGGCGCGGTTGGAAAATCAGGCTCCCCTATTTCAAGATGTATAATGTTCTTACCAAGACTTTCGAGTTCCTGCGCCCTTTCGAGGACTTCCATCACATGAAATGGAGAAAGCTTTTTTGCTTTATCTGAGATCAGGCTATGAGGACTATATCTCATAATTCATAGCATTCTTTTCGGACTCCGTCCTGAATGAAATATATTCTTGTATAATTGTCTGGACGACAACAAATATTATCGGACCCAGAAGCAATCCTTTTGCTCCGAAAATTATAGGTCCTGAAAAAAAACCAATGATTATTGCAAGCGGATTAACATCAGCTTGCTTGGATCCAAAATATGGCTGCAAGACCATAGGGATAAAAACACTTAGTATAACCACCCCGAAAAACATAATACCTTCTGCTGCAAATGTATTCCCTGTATAATACATATATGCTGCGGTAGGAACATAAACCATCCATGTTCCGAAAACAGGGAGAAAACCGAATAACCCTGTAAGAATTGCAAGGAGAAATGCATGTGGCACTCCAAATATATAATATATGATAAAAGAAAATGTTGATAAAATCAAGGCCATTCCTATATACGCTATAATGAGCACATCAAAGCTTTTTCTTAGACCGTTTATGATACTTGATATAAATTTTTCATCTTCTTCCGGGAGAGTGGATGCATAGTCTTTAACAGCGCGTATTATTTCATGGCCATTTCGCATGAAATAATAAGTCGCATACAGGAATATTACGATATCAAGGACCAGAAGAGGTATGGATGTAACAAAACCCGAAACAAGGCTGATCGCGATTGATGAGAATTTAGCAGTCATCTCCCTGGCTCCAAGAGGTAAATCCGTGTAAGTTCCTAATCCCATTGATGAAATAGTATCTGAAAACACCGAAATAATATAATTGATCTTACCACTGAGTGCGGTAATATCTCCGAATATCTGGCCAATATTTGTCATTAAGTATGAGACTGCCAATATGATTGGAATTCCTATAAGGATCGTCAGGATTACAAGGGTTGCATGAGAAAATAGCTTATGTTTCTCCATCTTCTTGATTATCGGCCTGAGTATGTATGTTGTTATTGCAGCAAGGGTCAGCGAAGTTATGAACGGGTATATCATTATTGCAGCTACGCCTATGGCAACGAGGAAAATAGCAGGATGTGTCTTTAAATGAAGCCTGGAGGATAAAACCATAATACCACAGCACTATTTTGTATATTCGATATATATAAAGGTACCTATAGAAATAGTTCGTATGGACGCAGACAATATATAGTCTCGAAAAAAAATATCGAGTTATTTCAGGCATATCTTTATATTTGATCATGGTTATGTATTGTATTGACAAAACCATAGGTAATTATGAACTCCAATAACCTTGCATACCTTGAAGAAAAATTCCAAACCCGTGTGACCTTTGACCCTGTCGAACGAATGCTATATGGGCATGATATTTCTGCCATTCCTGCACTTGTCAGGCCTTTAATTGGAAATACAACGCCTGACGCAGTAGTGCAGCCTCAGGATGAGAAAGAACTAATTGAACTTGTAAAATGGGCAGTATCAAACAATGTGCCGCTTACGCCAAGAGGAAAGGCTACCTCAGGCTATGGGGGAGCAATACCGGTCAATCAAGGCGTAGTTGTAGATTTCTACAGGATGAAAAAAGTCCTTGCGATCGATGCAAAGAACCTGACTGTCACAGTCCAGCCCGGGATCAGCTGGGAAAAGCTTGATGCAAAATTAAATAAACAAAATCTGACGATCAGGTTATATCCCACAAGCTATCCTTCCTCAACTGTCGGGGGATGGCTGGCGCAGGGCGGCGCAGGTATAGGAAGCTTCGAGTACGGCTATTTCCGTGAAAATGTGGTCAGAGCAAAAGTAGTTTTACCATCAGGCAATGTCAGAAATTTTACCGGTGATGAACTTGAGTTAATAGCTGATGCGGAAGGCATAACAGGATTAATTTCAGAAGTGACGCTGCGCATACAGCCTTATGAAGATATTGAAGTTGCAGGGCTTGCCTCCCCGGATGCAAATCGCTTGCAGGAACTTGTGAATTCTATCATTGGATCAAAGCTTGCGATCTGGTCAATGGTATTTATCAACCCGCAGATGGCTGAAATGAAAAACCGCGCTCCTGTTATGGAACACGGCGGACACGCAATACAGGATCGTGTAATGCTTCCTGCTAAATATATCCTTACACTTGCTTTTCGTAAAAAAGACAGTACAACTGTCAGGGCAGAACTTCCCGGTCTTGCCAGATCATCCGGGGCAGACATCCTGAGTGACAAAATTGCAGAGCATGAATGGGATAACCGCTTCAAACTTATGGTCGTAAAGCGGCTTGGCCCTTCGCTTGTTCCTGCTGAGGTAATAGTTCCGCTCTCAAGACTTGGAGATGTGATGGGTGAAATCGAGAGCAAGATTTCCCAGCCAATAGTTAAGGAAGGTGTGATCATCCGTGACGGGATCAACGGGGAACCTGAAGTTGTCATTCTCGGTTTTATCCCGAGCGACCAGCGAAAATTCAGCTATAATTTTGTGTTCGGTCTTGTGCTTTCAATTATGAAGATCGCTGAAAAACATGGCGGGAGACCCTATGCAACCGGCATGTATTTCTCAAAAAAGGCTGATTCCATATTAGGTAAAGATAGAGTACAACGATTGCGTGATTTCAAAACCAGGATCGATCCAAAAAATATAATGAATCCCGGGAAGGTCACAAGCATCGGCCTTATGGGAATAGCCCTGGGCATTGCAGGCGCTTTTGAGCCGGTCATCCGTCCCCTTGGAAATTCCGTTACTACTACTATTGGTGAGAGGCCGCTAAAGCAGGTCAGGGATATTCCGGCAGATGTTGCATGGTATGCTTACAGCTGCTCCCAGTGCGGCTATTGTATAGATGAATGCGACCAGTTCTACGGGCGCGGCTGGGAAAGCCAGAGCCCCAGGGGTAAATGGTACTGGCTTCGGGAATACATGGAAGGGCGTGTTGAATGGGACCAGAAGATGGTTGACACGATCATTTCATGCACTACTTGTGAGCTTTGCAACTTGCGCTGCTCGGCAGCATTGCCAATCGAACCTTCGTGGATGAAGCTTCGCGGCAAACTGATAAATGAAGACAAAAAGATGACTTTCCCGCCATTTGAGATGATGACAGAAGCGCTTAACTCAGAGGGAAATATCTGGGCAGGCTACAGGAAAGACCGCTCAAAATGGTTCCCTGAGGACCTTAAGGAAAAGCACGGGCCTATGCATAAATCAAAGAATGTTTATTTTGCCGGTTGTACGGCAAGCTTTGTTGAAAAAGATATAGGCATGGCAAGTGTGCGCCTCCTTGATGCGGCAAATGTTGATTTTACGTATCTTGGCGAGAAGGAGAACTGCTGCGCTACACCAATGCTTGTGGCAGGCAAATGGGATGCCTTTGCAAAAACCATGAAAACGAATATCAGCGCAGTAAAAGCAGCCGGGGCTGATACTGTAATTACCTCATGCCCGGCATGTGATATGATGTGGCGGCATGTATATCCAGAATGGGCAGATAAACTTGATATCGATTACAAGATAAAGACAAAGCATTATAGTGAGGTCGTATCTCAGAAAATTAAATCAGGTGAGTTCAAATTCAAAACTGGCGTGGAAAAACCCATCACAGTTACATTACATGACTCCTGCCATATTGGACGCGCATCGGGTGTTTATGACCCGCCGCGTGATGTTATTAAGGCCATTCCAGGGGTCAAGTTCGTTGAGATGAGCTCAAACAGGGAAAAAGCTCATTGCTGCGGCTCTGTGCTGACGCTACTTAAAGAGCCAGGGGTGGCAGCAGATATTGGAAAGATCCGGCTTGATGAAGCCGTTGAAGCAGGCGCACAAAAGGTTATTGCCCTTTGCCCATGCTGCCAGTTCCAGCTAAGGGTAAGCGCGGATGCAAGAAAGATCCCTATTGAAGTGGTTGATCTTGCGGCTTTTGCTTCATCAACCCTGGGATATGATTTCCCGGATCCGAATCCTGAAGTACTGGCACAATGGGCTGTCTTTGAGAAGATGATAGCTCTTATGACACCCAGGGGATTTGCAGATCTTTTAGGGACCATGTGGCCTGAGCTTATCGATGCAATGCCTTATGGAATGGGGCATATGATGCGGATTATGGGCAAAATCCCGGGGGCTCTTACGCTTATGAAGCCCATGTTCCCCGTGCTATTTCCGCTGCTTCTTCCGAAGATGATGCCAGAGGTAATGCCTTTGATGCTAGAAAAGGTTGGCCAGGCAATCCCAATGCCTGCATATATGTCAGAGCAAATGCCTGAACTCTTGCCAAAAATCATGGAGAACCTGATGCCGCATATGATCGATGAGGTCGTGCCGCTTGTTACACAGCCGATGATCGATTATCTCCACATGAAGAAATGACATATCATTTTTTATTCTTTCCCGGATATGCAGAAGCTGATCTGACATTTGATCCCATCCAGACCTTTGAGATTTTTAGAAATGTGTCAGTATACATTTTTGCCATGACCTTTACTGGCTCCATGACCTCTTTCATAGGTCCCCCGACAGTTGGCATGTCCTCGAAAAAGTCATCAAAAGCTTTTTGATATATCTTTACCCAGAGATTATAAAATTCTTTATATTTCTCTGGGTCTGAATTTTGTTTGGACAGCTCAAGAGCTTTTTCAGACATTTTCTCAAGCGCTGCTATCCAGGACTTGTACATGCTCAGATAAATCTCAGTGCTCTCTACAAAATTTTTGAATATTTCACTGGAAGGCTCCGCAGATGTTGCATATTTGCCATACATCTCTTTATATGTATCCATCCACAGATCATAAAATTCCTTATATGCTTCAGGACCTGCGTCTGCCCTGGCGAGTTCTGCCATTTTCTCGGAAAGTTTCATCATAGATTCATTTAATGGTTTACAAAATTGTGCATATGATTTCTTCCAGAGTTTTGACATCTGCAAAAAGCTCCCCGGGTAGATGTCTGGAATTTCAATATAATTCCCAAAGATCTCTTTTGTGTTTTCTTGTGTGGGTAATTCTAATATTTCATCGAATATTTTTTCATATGATTTCATCCACATATCATAACATTCTTTATATTTTTCAGTATCTGGTTTACCAGAAAGGATCTCTTTTGTCTTCTGTGTATTACTTTCTAACTCTTCGATCCACGATTTGTAGAGTTTATTATATTCATCTGCATTTGCAATGAATTTTTCAAGTGTCTCTTTATTTGATTCCGGTGTTGGGATCGGATAAAATTTGCCAAAAGTATTTTGATATGTTTTGATCCATTCATCATAAAATTCCCTGTATTTCTGAGGCGCGGCTTCTTTTGAAAGAATAGTCGTCTTCTCAAACATTTCTTCTGTCGATTCGATCCAGGGCCTGTAAAGCTTAACATATGAATCTTCCCACATTTTTGAAACGGCTGTATAACTATCAGCCCAGCTGTTGAAAATTTTCTCTTCTTTAACGTTTTTTTTGCCTTGGGTTTTATTGACCATAATTATTTCCTTCTTTTAAATATTGTATCATAAACCGTATTCTGTCACGGTTGGTTTTCCCCCGAACCTATGCCCAGCATCAAAACGATTTAGTAATATACATATTATGTTTCTAATATATATAGATTATTTCTAATTCAAAAATCATTCTTCTTGCATTCTCGCAGCATTTCCTCAAAAGTATAATATTCCGGCATAATACCCACTTTTATCCCAAATCCGAGCAATGTATCACAAGTAGGTTTACCAATAGCTGCTACCGTCTTTTTATTCATTATCCGGATAATCTCATCTTTTACTTCCTTCTCATCTGCAAACGCCATGAAATTCCTGACCATCATTGTGCTTGTGAATGCAAAAATATCCACTTCACCAGCAAGAGCCCGTTTTAAAAGCGCAACATGTCGCTCATCTCTAGGGCTAATGATCTGATACACTTGCGTTTCATTAACTACAGCACCTTTTTCAAGAAGACCTCTTACAAGTTCAGGCGCTCCATGGCTGCTCCTTGCGATCTCTATATTTGCCCCTTCAATTCCGGAAAGCTCTTTAACAAGACCTGAAGAACTGTAAGAACGGGGCATCATAGTGACATGAATTCCGTTTTTCAAAAGCGCTTCTTTTGTCTTCGGGCCGATCGCTATAACATTGGTTTCATTGAGCCGTTCAATAAATTCATCAGGGTATTTCATCTTCAATAAAGTGAACTCAACCCCGTTAGCGCTTGTGAAAATAACATAATCCGCCTCTCCCCCCATTATGCGATCCACAAATCCTTTGAAATTTGAATCGGTCTTATCCATTACATCGATCATTGGCGCTGTTATAGCGGAAAAACCCATTGAAGTCGCAAGCTTGACCGATTCTGCCAGGTAACCGGCAGGTCTCATTATGGCTATTACTTTCATTTCCATCTTTCAGGGAGCAAGCTCATGATGTAATTTTACAACATCACCTATTACAGTTATTGCAGGGGCCTTCACTTTTCGCTGTTTGCAAAGACCCACAATATCAGCAAGAGTTCCAATGGTGACCCGCTGGTCAGGCCGTGTGCCTCTTTCGATAACAGCTACCGGAGTATCTGCAGATTTACCGTGTTTCATTAATTCTTTTACATTACGCTCAAGCATACTGACCCCCATCAGGATAACAAGTGTTCCTTCAAATTTTGCAAGAAGTTCCCAGTCAAGAGCAGTTTCTTCCTTTTCAGGGTCTTCATGCCCTGTGATGAAAGTGACCATAGATGCATAATCACGATGCGTAATAGGAATTCCCGCATAAGCCGGGACTGCAATTGCTGAAGTGATCCCCGGTACTACCTCGACCTTAATACCTTCTGCTGCAAGAGTCTGGGCTTCTTCGCCGCCGCGGCCGAAAAGATATGGGTCTCCGCCTTTTAAGCGCAGGACTATCTTTCCTTCCTTTGCCCTTTTGACAAGGAGTTCATTTATCTGCCACTGGGAAAGCTTGTGATTTCCGGCATATTTGCCAACATCGATTTTCTCTGCCGATTCCGGCAGCATGTCAAGTATCGCTTTACCCGGAAGCTGGTCATAAAGAATGACCTGGGCGCTCTCTATTAGTCTTTTTGCTTTGATCGTCAGAAGCTCCGGGTCACCTGGACCTGAGCCTACAAGATAAACTTTCCCTTTCATTTTAGCCTCTTTTTTCTGCAAACATTTTTACCGCCTCATCAACAAGCTTACCGCCGCCTTTTTTCTTCAACTCATTACCGATTCGCCGAGCTTCTTTTTCATAACCAGCGGGGTTTATAAATTCATCTATTTTTACGCAGCGCTTCCCATCCACTGAGAGAACTTCAGTGCGGACATGTATTTCATTACCTTCAGTTCGTGCGAAAGCCCCTATAGGAACCAGGCAGCCACCGCCAAGGATCCCGATTATTATGCGTTCAATACATGTTTCAAGCCGCGTCTGTTCGTCATTTAAAACAAGGACTGCATTTTGCGCATCTGTTCCTTTCCTGGTAACTATAACCACTGTTCCCTGGTTAGCGGATGGGACAAAATCGTCAGGATCAAGGCGTTCTCCGGGCATATCCCATTTCAATCTCTCAAGTCCTGCTTCGGCAAGGAAAATACCGTCATATTGCCCTTCCTTAAGTTTGCGAAGACGTGTATCAATATTACCGCGTAACTCCTTTATGATAAAACCTGATCTGTATCTGGATAGCTGGGCTCGCCTTCTTAAGCTTGTAGTTCCAATGATCGAACCTTCAGGGAGGTCTTTCAATTTGATGTCGTTGCGTGTAAGCAGGAAATCATAAGGAGAGTCGCGTTTCATTACAGCGGCTATCGTAAGTTCCGGCGGCCTTTCAGTGGGAACATCCTTCATGCTATGCACAGCGATATCTATCTCACCAGCAAGCATCGAGTCGTCGATCTCACGCACAAATACCCCGAAACCCTGCACTTCATGCAGGGGCCTGTCAATGATCGCATCACCTGATGTTTTGATTATTTTAATTTCTGTTTCTATACCGTTTTTTGCAAGGAGATCTTTCACAAGGTTTGCCTGGGCAAGAGCAAGTTTGCTGCCCCTTGTTCCTATACGTAATGGTTTTTGGGACTTTTTCATATCAGGTTCCTTTCGTAAGCTTTTAAGGTCGTTTCTATGTCATCTTTTGAATGTGCAAGGGACAGGAAATTCGTCTCAAACTGCGACGGCGGCAAAAAGATGCCATCGTTTAGCATTTTCTTGAAAAATACATTGAATTTAGCAGTATCACATTTCAGGGCTTCCTGATAATTTGAAGGCATATCCCCGAAGAAGACCTTGAACATGCTCCCCACACCGCTCACGTTGTAATCAAGCCCAAGATCGGCTATGATATCAGAGAGCTGTGACCGTAATGAATCCCCGGCATCATTTACTTTTTCATAGACTTTCTCTTTTTTGAGTGTTTTTATCATGGCAAGTCCGGCTGTCATCGAAACCGGGCTGCCATTGAATGTCCCTGCCTGGTAAACAGGTCCGGCGGGTGAAATTTTCTCCATTATCTCACGTTTACCCCCGATCACTCCAATGTGGAAACCTCCGCCAAGTATCTTTCCCAGGGTGGTCATATCTGGCGTTATACCGTAATACTCCTGCGCGCCTCCAATAGCAAGACGGAATCCTGTGATCACTTCATCGAAGATCAATACAACATCATTTTCTTTTGTTACTGCGCGAACTTCTTTTAGATATCCTTTTTTTGGTAATATCGGCCCTATATTTCCAAGTACAGGCTCTATGATCACTGCCGCAACATCATCTTTATAGGCTTCGATAGCTTCTGTCATGGCCTCGATATCGTTATATGGCACCTGGAGCGTATTCTTTGTGAAATCCTTCGGTACGCCTGCGGAGTCGGGTGTCCCAAGGGTGGTTGCGCCTGAACCCGCTTTTACGAGCGCCGCATCATGAGCGCCATGAAAGCCTCCTTCGATCTTGATGAATTTATTCTTCCCGGTGAAACCTCTTGCCGCGCGCAGAGCTCCCATTGTCGCTTCTGTTCCCGTGGAAACAAATCGCACCATGTCGATGCTATTGTATAGTTTGATAATTTCATTCGCAAGAGATACTTCAAGTTCTGTCGGGGTTCCGTAAAGCCAGCCGTCATCAAGCTGTTTGATCACAGCTTCCTTAATTGCAGTATGGTTATGGCCCAGAAGCAATGGCCCGTAACCCATTACGTAATCGATATATTCATTTCCATCAATATCGGTTAACTTTGAGCCGTTCGCTCTTTTTGTATAAAATGGATATGGTTTTATCGCCCTGACAGGGCTGCTTACGCCCCCGGGGAGTATTTTCTTCGCTTCATCGAATAATTTTCTTGATTTCTCTGTTCCCATGGATTACTCAAATTAGGGGATAAACTAATATAATTTGTGTTTTTTCTTAAAGTTCCTGAATCAACGTTTCTTATCTTATCAGCCGAAATATCCCATCAGTCAATGTTTCAAAAGGTTTTCCCGCAAAAAAGGCATGCTTACCCAATCTCTTCCTCAAACCGAATTGTATCTGTCCTTTCAATATTGCTAATTTCATCTTTGTCTCAGAGAACTCGGCGTCAAAGATAAGGACATGATCTGAAAAAAATCTGCCAGGTACTGTCCAGTCTTTCTTGATTTTGTGTTTTACTCTCTCAAATAATGCGGTTCCTGGAAGTGGATAGGGCACTGTGAATGAAAGGTAATCCAGTGGAAGAGAGGTGGCAAATCGAATTGTATCAAGTACGGTTTCATCAGTCTCCCCCGGATAACAGAGGATAAAGAATGCGCCTGTCCGGATTCCGGCTGCATGGGCCGAATTAACTGCTTTTCGTGCTTCTTCGACTGTTATCTTCTTGTTCATAGTCTTAAGTACCCGGTCGTTACCCGATTCAATCCCGAAGAATATCCTGTCACATCCCGCGTTCTTCATCGCGATTGCTATATCCCTATCGATTGAATCAACTCTACCCAAACACTCCCATTTGAAAAAAAGCTCTCTTTTCCCGATCTCTTCGCAAAACTTAAGGATCCTCTCCCTGTTAAGCGTAAATACGTCATCTGCAAAGTGGATGCGATCATATCCATATGAAAGCGCCTGTTCAACTTCAAGAAGGACATTCTCCGGCGACCTCTCCCGATAAGAAATACCAAAGACCGCGTTGCTGCAGAATTCGCATTTGAACGGGCATCCCCTTGTCGTGATAATTGTGGTGGTACTATGGCCGAACCTTCTTTTTGAATACTCTATGTATCTGTCATTCTGGAGTAAATCCCTCGCCGGAAACGCTATTTCATCAAGATACGCCTCCAATTTGCGCGAGGCAGTGAAAACAATTCCGTCCTTACTTGTTTCTCCACTTATCTTTCTCCTGCACACGATTCCCGGTACGGACTCAAAATCGCTACCATTTTCATAAGCGCGGACTATCTCCAACATTGCCTTTTCCCCTTCTCCTCTTACCACAATATCGAAATCCTCCATAAAGGAATGGGGATCGCACGATGGTAATGGGCCGCCTGCAACAAGAAGGTCACATTGTTCCCGTAAGGCTCTTGCAAACCTTATGCACTCATCACGCATGGTCACCATGCAATATATCCCAACAACATCTGCGCCATAAGCAACAGCATCAGCTATCGCATCCTCCCTGTTCATGAAGGTGCAGTCAAGTATACCAACATCATACCCTGCATTCCTGAGACTTGATGCCACATAACCTACTCCCAGAGGAGGAAAACGGAAGATAGACCTGTTATTTTGGGGGTTAAAATAGGGGTAAATCAGAAGAACAGATGCCATATCACTTGCACCCTGTCCGGATATTATAATAAAAATTAGATGTACTCTGTGGTATCGAATAGGCAAGCCCGGCCCATGCAAGCCTGCCAGGTACAAGTTCCCTCCCCCGGAATAACTTTGCTCCTGCAACCTTCTCCAAGGTAAACTCAAGTTTATGGCTGGCATCCACAAACGATGCCCCGTCCGCAAACGTCTCTTCCCATGTCCCTATCGCATTTCCTTTGAGAGCTAATCCGCTTGAGTCCTGGTACTCATCAAAATAGTTTGCACCCTGCTCGTTCATGAGCATTAACCAATCATATTTCTTCACCCTGCTTGTATCCACATTGATATGGATATTCCCTGCATATATTACATAGAGCACACTCACAATTCCAAAAGAAGTTACTTCTTCAAATCGTGTTTCCATACCAAAGTAAAACCTTAAGGTATTGGATGCCTGCGTTAGCATTTGCCGAATGCAGGGACATTCCCTGTGCAAGCGAGACATATATTCCTTCATCCTGTAAAAAGCCCTGTTATCTATCTTATTCCCTTTCATCGTCATCCTTTCCACGAGATTAAGGTCATAATCTATTGTAACAGTTGTTTTATTTCCATCTCTGCTGGTGGTTATTCGTGCACTGCCCGGGAAGATTTCTTTGTCCTTGAACTTGAGTATAGGAACTCCAAAGCCAACACCTTCCTCAGAAAGATCATATTCATCAATGGCAAGCAAAAGCCCTTTTTGTATCCGGCATGAGGCATACTCATTCTGCTTTAAACGATTATCTCTGATATGAAGAGATGTATTTCCATTAATTTCGATCTTTTCTATTGCAGGCATACGGTTCATACCAGAGTCATGTCCATATCCTGATATACATATGCAATCCGAAGAGCAATGATATTATCCATAAGACTAATGCTGACCTCATAACTGCGCGGAGGTTTCGCGGCATCCATGGTTTGCCAAAAACCAGATTTATGTATATCCACAGTGCGAGGACTGCCAGCCCGAGCGTGTGGTGCAAGAGCATCTCGATATTGAAAAATGGGATCTGATTCTCATTTTTAAGATAACCAAGCATCGAGGGAAGCATAACAACAGCAATCGTTATGATCTGAACGGGTACCAGTACTCTCATAAAATTGCAGTGCCTGCCGAATTCGCCTTTTTTAGCAAGGTATGCAGCGGCAGATGCAAGGATAAACAATAATATCTGCAAGGCGAGGCTTGCCATTGCAATGGTCTTCACATTGAAAGTCATATATTTCTCCTTAAGATGAGGTACCGTGTGTTTTTTCACTGGAATTCATGAGATTATTTAATATTGGATGAGACGCAAGAATTAAAAAGTTTACTAATATTCATCCTTTTTATTTCACGATAAGTATTCTCACAGAAGAAAATCCCTTTTCGATCTACAGAGTATGAGTCAAGGTCACTTTTTAAAAGCAAAAGGTCATCAATCGTATCAACATCATACCATTGTTCAATAAGAGAGACTTTTAAACCTTCCATCTGCGCTTTATTCATAGTCAATTCTGTTACTCTTGATGTACTCCAGGGAATGTCTCTAAAAAGATGAGGTTGGCTTTCCCTTAGACCGATCAGGTAATATCCTCCATCCTCACAAGGGCCGATAACAACATCGCTATTATCGAGTCTCTCTAAGCCGTTTTTTATGTAATCTACAGGTAAGTTCGGGGTATCGCTGTCAAGTATCAAAACTTTTTTAAAACCCTGTCCAAAGAGACTTCTGGAAATATTAACCAGTCTCTCCCCCAGGTCTGCACCGACCTGTTTGATCAAATTGAATCCGGAAGGTAAGATCATCTGAAAGAAAGCAAACTCAGTCTCAGGCGTATAGGCAATGAAAGCTTGCGCTTCAATATTTTTCACCTGTTCTATCTTATCGAGTAAAAAGTTATAGTAGAGGTTGGATACTGCCCCCGGGTCAAGCGATGGGGTCATTCTGGTTTTCACCTGATCAGGTACAGGCGCTTTAGCCATTATGACAATAGCGTTCTCCTGGATCAAACCTTTCTCCCTATCATTCTTCCCCACCCAACTTTTCCTTCATCAGCTGCTTTGACCCATAATGCAAGTCCATTATCAGCCGCCTTCCACATTTGTGCGCCATACTGTGAAATTATCGCACTTTTAAGTTCATTTCTGAGCTTGTCCTGGTAAATATGGCAATATTTTGCAAAATCAGGGCTCCTATCTTCCTTTTCGATGATAACAAATCCTGCCTGCTTTAATAATTGTTCATATCCCGCGAATGTCTCCATATAAGGGAAAGCCATAAAACAATTGAGGTCTTCCCACTCCTTATCGGCCATATTACCCGACTGTACCCAGTCAGTAAAAGCAATGATCCCTCCTGTTTTTAAAACCCTGCAGGCTTCCTTTATGAGTCTTTCCTTATCAGTTACATAACACCATGCATCCTGCCCCCAGACAATATCAAAAGCGGCAGCTTTAAAAGGCATATCCAGCGCATTCCCCAGTTTATTGGTGACAAGATGCATTAGCCCTTCCTTTTCAGTTCTCTTTACCGCTTCATCCACCATTTTCATTGTGGCATCAAGACCAGTTACCTTACACCCATATTTTCTCGCCAGGTGCCGCGCCGGGCCGCCAAGTGCGCTGCATACATCAAGCACGCTGGTATTTTTGTTCACGCCAGCCTTTTGTGCCATGATATCTGTTTGCACATCTGCGCCAACATGGATCTGTTCTCCCATCAGTATCTCCCATAATACGCCGACAGAGCCTTCGTAAACTTCATTTACGTCTGCTATGCTAAAATCTAATTTTTTTCCTTTTACGATTTTATTCGTATATATCAGCTCCATTAAATCCAAGTTTTTTTATTATAGTTCATCCAGCATTTCGGGTCAGGCGCAAGCATATCCCCGCATTCGTAATATGCCGTGGCCCTGCATCCCCAGCACACTGAATTATGTTCACAATATCCGCAATGTCCCTGCATTTTCCCCGGATCCCTGATATGGGTAAAGAGCAAATCATCCCTGTATCGTTCGACAATTTTTTCCAATGATGATATATGAATATTCCCAAAACCTTTCCTGATCACAGAACATGGAGTTACATCACCATCTACGGTCACGCATATCATTCCCCCGCAATAAAATTTATTGGTATCCATTGAACTCATAGAAAGTGCAGACCCATGATAATTAACTTTATCCCTTGTATTGCATGCTCCTTTTATCTCCTCGATCCCCGGTATCCATTCAGGATGTCCCTGTGCAAGTCCGGCTTTGCACATCTGTGTAAGGCATGTTCTTATCCCCAAATCTTCAAAAAAATATTTGATAGTTTTATTGATGTCTTCCCCTGCCACAAGTTTAGTGAATGTAATACAATTGATAATGTTATCCTTTCCGAGAGCCCGGATATTATCAAGACCTTTAAGGATAGAATTTATCTTTCGTTCCGGGTCACCTGTATGCAGCTTTCCATATATTTCCTCATCCAGGCTATCAAGGTGCACAGAGATAAAACCCCCCTGTGATACTTCAACTGCTTTTTTGGCCACATCATAGTTCTCTAATGGCATCCCGCTTGTCCAGATATTATTCGTTAATCCGATATCTGAGGCATATTTCATTAACTCATACCAGTCCTTTCGCATGAGAGGATCGCCCCCAAGCCAGTCAATAGCCCGGACACCCATATTGGCTGCTGAATCCAGCACTTCAATTATGTTCGGAAGCTCTTTAAGAAAGGCATCAGAAGATGATGCATAACAGTAGAGGCAGCCCTGGGAACAGGCAAGATTGGACTCTATCTGGACAGAATAAACTTTTCCATCATCAAAATATTTGATCGCTTCTTCGTGATCCGGGTGCAGGCAACCACAGCTTATTATAGAATCATTTTTCATAATCTATTACCCCGCCAGATTAATAACAACAAGTGGTATTATTATCATCAAAACCGACCAGGCAAAACCTATTTTCGAGACCGCATATCCGCCCAGGGTCTTAACATATCTCTCCATAACCGCCAGCGGGACAAGTACAAAAAGCATGGCATTGAAAATGGTCGTTGGAATATCATGTTCCACAGGCAGATAAGTTAAAAAAGGGCCAGGATTTGACCACCTGCTGATAAAAAAGATCAATGGCATATGAAGCATCCCGATATATGAAAAGTTCAAAAGGTGTATCTTGAGCCATACTTTCAGCCCTGGTCCTGGATTAATAATTTCCCCGGCCTTTCTTTCTGCCAAATAAAGAAATATTTCGATCCCGAAGAATATACATGCAAGGATCAAAGCAGTTTCCCATGACCACAAAGCAAGAAGCGTGGGGATGGTGACCACAAAAGCTGAGATTACTGCGGTAAGATCACAGGCTGTTGTCCTGATATGAGAAGCTAATCCCACTGTCATGAAAACGATGGGAATGACAAAATTATGTCCCCACCTGGGATCTTTTTCAAAGAGAAAAAATGCTGGACCAATCCAGAATAATAACCAGGCAATGCCCATTATGAAAATGCCTGTTCCGGATGTCATCAACTTATTCATTTCAAGTTTCATGTTCCCGCCTTAATAACCATATAAATTTTTAAATATATGAAGCTTCTTTTTATCGATCAATAATATTTCTGACCAATAATAATGAAAAAAATAATATTGGAATTTTATGATATCGATAATCACTCCGATACTTAACGAAGAGGGCTATGTAAGGGCATTTCTCATTCATCTTAATAAGATTCATGGCGACTTTGAACTTATACTGGTAGATGGTGGAAGTAAAGATAGGACTTTAAAAGAAGTAGAAAGTTGCAGAAATGAATTTCATGGAAAAATAAGACTGTTCAGTGCTCCCAGGGGAAGAGCGATCCAGATGAATAAAGGCGCACAGGCGGCCCGTGGTGATATTCTGCTATTCCTTCATGTAGATTGTTTCATACAGAAGGATTCCCTGGAACTTATTGAAAAAGAGGTATACAGGAAAGGTATCATTGGCGGGGGTTTCAAACAGGCTTTTTATGATGCTGACCTCTTCTTGAAGTTCAACAGCGCCTTCGGGAATTTACGGGTAAGTCTAACTAAGACTTTCTTTGGTGATTATGGGATATTCCTGAGAAAAGATATTTTTGAGAGAATAGGTTGCTATGATAATATACCCTTTCTTGAAGATGTTGAATTGTGCAATAAGGCAAAGAAATGTGGTAAGCTTGTGCAGATAGACAGGTTTATATTTACCTCTCCAAGGCGATATTTAAGTCAGGGAAGGATCAAGCTGACTATTGTTTTTAATCTTGCCTGTCTTTTTAATATCGTGGGATTCCGACCCCTTTTCCTTTTAAGATATATCGCTGACTGATCTTTTACATTTGCGCGTATACAGTAGTAAACATGTTTAAATCCCATTTTTTCCTGAACAGGACAACCCGGGCACAAACATCCTTTTTCTTCTTTAATGCATTTGCTTGTTCCGGTTGTTGAAAGACAAAATGCTATTTCTTCTTTACATTCGATATAACTTTGACATATCCTGCACCTGCATAGCTCATCGAAAAACTTAGAGAGAAAATCAGTGATCCACTTTAGGCTCAGAAAGTGCTTGACGGCTTCTTTTTTATTCATAATTATATTCATTCACTGACAGGAAATATTTTATCTTTAAGGTTTGCTTCCAAATCCTGTTTCATTGTTTCAATAACATTGCTGACAATGCCATCGACTTCTTTTTTTAGTATGTCATCATTTTTAAAAAAATCATCGTCTGTTTTGGCATTATATTGAGCGCCATGCGTTCTATATACAAAACCGAATGGAGCAAGAACATACCCCATTTGCTGAAAGTAAAGAAAAATGTCCAGTGCCGTTTTCATTCCACCATCCTCATGGCCATTGACTAAAATTCCAACAACTTTCCCGGTAGTTAAACCTTCTTTTTTCAATAAATAAAGATTTTGGAGGCATGTCAGCCTATCCAGGAAATCCTTTAATCGTGCAGACATATTATTCCAATTTATGGGAGAAGCCACAATCACTGCCCTTGAATCAACTATCATCTCATGGAGTGCAGGCGCATCATCAAGTTGATTCCTGCACGGGTATGTGCACGCTGAATCCCTCATACTGTAGCAGCACCAGCAATGTTGAATATTCAATTCGTTCAAATTAAACCGTCTATAATTTACATTGTTTTTCTTAAGTACTTCTTCTGCAAAATTCACCATAATACCTGTATTATGTGCTCTATGTGAACTTCCATTAATCAATAATATATCAAATTTTTCTCCATTAAACTTGAGTTTCTGTTTATCCCTCTCTTCGGAATATTCTTTCGAAGAACTACTGCATTGGGGACATTCTTCCGGAGGTTCATTTCCATGATGGATATAACCACACACACTGCATTTCCATGTTTTACTTTTTTGCATACTGATCTTTTTCGTTTCCCCGCATGCAATAGTAAACATGTTTAAACCCCATTTTTTCATGAACAGGACAACCCGGGCACAAACATCCTTTTTCCTCTTTAATGCATTTGCTTTTTCCGGTTGTTGAAAGACAAAATGCGATTTCTTCTTTACATTCGATATAACTTGGGCATTTACCACACATACATAACTTGACTGCTTCTTTTTTATCCATATTAAACCTCTTACAACATTTAATAATTACAATTTATTGATTTCATTGCGTTTAATGTATTTAGATATTGGGCTAAAATAATAATCTCTTGTTCAATTTCAAGATTTCCCCGCCATGCTCATATCCATATTATCAGGTACATGTGCAAGCCAATGATGAGTGCCAATATCCATAATGCCAATACCAACCTCATGGCCGATACAAGTCTCCCCCATATCCTCATAACTCCCTCAAATGCCAGATTTATATAGATACCTATAACAATGACTGCCAGTCCGAGAGCGTGGTGTGCCAGCATCTCGATATTGAAGAATACCCCTCGTTGTTCATGTTCAATATAACCGAGCATCGAGGGCAGCATTACGCCAGCTATTGCTATCATCTGTACCAATAAGGAGATCCTCATAACAGCACAATGTCGTCCAAGATTCCTTTTCTTTACCAGATACACCGCGCCGGATATCGTCATTATTAGCAGAACCTGGATGGTTAGATTTACAATAGCTTGTGTCTTCACATCAAATACCATATGTTTTATCCTTCAGTTATGCCATTCCTGTGGAAAGAAAATCCAGAGTGTTATTATCTTTAATTATAAAAAATTTATGAATAAAATAGTCAAATTTTCACTATTTCTGAATATTCACAGACGATCACTTATCATAAAATTTTCTTTAGTAGTATCCTCCACTGCTGGTTTGTGTTGGAACCGGAGATGGTGTACTGGTTGCACGTAAAGGAGCAGCATCAGGTCCTACGATGAACCAGGCTTTATTCACATTCTGGCCATTTGTATCCCCGCGTTTTGTGTCGTTAATATAGTAGTACAATGGCATTTTTTTATATGTTGTTTGTTTAGACCCTTCGCTATTGGTTATTACGCCAAAATCAGAAGTATTCATCATAGATGGCGCGACGATATTCTCATTATAGAACACAGGCCAGGCCTGCAGGCAATTTCCTGTGCAATTGCTTACTCCAGGCATATCTTTAGTAAAATTATAAAGAGTATTTCCCTTTGCGTCGACTATGAATGTCATATTGTCTTTATCTGCGATAAAAACTGTATAGTCCGGTCTGGCGATAAACCATAACTTGTTCACTCCTTCTCCTTTATTATCGCCCGGGTTTGCATCACTGGAGAAATAGTATAATGGCCAACCTTTGTAGGTTGTTTGTTTTTTTCCATCATCTCTTGTAATTGTTCCAAAATCAGAGGAACTGAGTCCGGAAGCGGCAGATATTTTTTCCTGGTAGAAAATAGGCCAGGTATCAAGACAGCCACCTGTGCATTTGCTATCTCCTATAACATCCTTTGTAAAGAAATAAAGGGTATTTCCTTTGCTATCCACGATATAATTTCCAGCTGAGAGTTTAACCATTGGTTGTTCTATTGTAGGCTGCGCTACAGGTGTTGTTATAGCTGGTGTTATAGCTGGTGTTTGTTGTTCGGGTTGTACAGTTGGTTGTTGAGTGCAACCACTAATGACTAATATAGCTAATATTCCAAATATTGCCAAAAATAAATTACCTTTATTCACTTTATATCACTCCAATAATTAGATAGATAGACCTGCTAATAAGTTTTGCTATTCGAAAAGTCTCAGGATGTTCAATAGATCAAAAAAAAGAAAACCTTTTATCCAGCCGGGTAAAATTAGCCTGGCTGGATAGTGCTTCATACTTAACCTTAGACGTCCGGGCCGGGATTTGAACCCGGGTCGGAGACTCGACAGGCCTCCATGATAGGCCGCTACACTATCCGGACTTTGGGGGGATTCTCCCTTATGGTTTAGATGCATTTAAGTCTTTTGATAAGTCATTGCGTCTTTATCTCATACCCATCAAACATCTTTCTCATAATGGTATCCTGGCATGTGCCAAATCCCGGAGTTGCGATCTTTTGACCATTCAGGCCATCGATCGAAGTAATATCAGAATCTGCCCTGACAACAAGGGAAGTCCCTCCGGAATTCACACCATTTACGATATGTATCCGCCCATTATCATTTATCTTATATCTTAAAAGAACGGAGGTTCCGGCTATTGCAGCATCAACTTCCTGCTGATTTAAGGCATCTGTTATTGCCCTGCCACTTCTGTAACCTATTAATTGCAGATTCTTTCCGGAAATAAGTCCGACCTTCTCAAAATAACCTTGTTTCTGCGCTATATATATTGCAAAATAATGTGAATTTCCCTCAATGTATCCAAACCTGATGCTCTTATTAACACGGGAAGGGATCCAATTCGGGTCCTCATCCAGTTTTTTTCTTACCTCATCGTAATATTTATTAATATATAATTTAGAGAGAAAATCATTGACATCCGTATATCCTAAGGAACTAATATTGTTCTTTAAAATACCGGCTTTATCCATAATGTCAATGGCCGTTTTTGTTTCGTTAAGATCGGGATATTCTATATAAATTGTATTATTGATGACTGCTGAGGTCATATTTTCATCAATTCCTGAGAATTCCTGCCCAAATTCCAGCACTTTTTCCCGGTTTATCGGATTATTAATGAACCTTGTTCCTTTAACCTGTGCCCATACCAGGGCTATTATCATATCTTCATCCTTCAGGTCTTCTGATATAGCCAGCACACAAGATGGATGGTTCTCCCAGATGTCCTTAGAATTTGCAAGATACCTGCCATAACCCTCGGAAACCGCTTTTGAAGGATTTGGTTCCCATGAAATAAAACCTGCGATGGATTCATTCACAAGCGCCTTTGACATCTCATCTGCTGTCATAGACACCACATAAATTGATTTTTGATTATTGGATCTTGCAGGCATTTCAAATATTTCATAAAACATGAATCCTGAAGCCACTACTAATACGATCGCACCTAAAATAATATAGTTTTTCATATCATGATCAACCTTTTTTCAATTTAAAACTGAAAGTGCAGCCCTTTCCAGGCTCGCTTTCTACATGAATTACACTTCCATGCGCCCTGATAATTCCGCTTGATATAGAAAGGCCAAGTCCGCATCCGCCAGTTTTTCTCCTTGAAGAACTGTCAACCTGATAAAACTTATCAAATATTTTTTCAAGCTTTTCATTCTCAATCCCTATACCTGTGTCTTTCATCATGACCTCTATACCGTCCACATTTTCTTTTGCTGAAAGTATAATACTTCCGCCTTCTGGTGTGAATTTTAATGCATTCTCAAAGAGATTATTCAGCACAATAATAAGCTTATCCCTGTCAGCCATTACCTGAGAAAGATCATCTGGAAAGTCTATGTTTATAGATATATTTTTATTAAGAGCAACCTGTTTTATATTCTCATGTGATGCATCTGCTATTTCCCTTATGCTGATAATATCCAATTTGAGTTCTGTCTTGCCTGCTTCGATCTTTGAAAGGTCAAGAATATCGTTTATGAGCCTGGTCTGCCGATCGATATTCCTCACTATTATCCGGAGTATCTCTTTCTTATCCGGAGCGATATTTGGATCAGATTCCAGATATTCAGCCGATATCTTCATAGATGAGAGAGGTGTTTTCAACTCATGGGAAACAAGGGAAAGAAAATCAGATTTCAATTCATCTAATTTTTTCAATTCTTCATTTGCATTGATCAGTTCTTTATTCTTTTTTTCAAGATCTTTATTTGCCACATCAATTTTCGCTTCGAGCTTTTTCCTTATATCCAGGAGTTCGCTTGCAGTTGAATTGAATATCTCGGTCAACCGTCCTATCTCATTCCTGGAAGTTACAGGTATTTGCTTGAAATTCCCGCGAAGCATTCCAAAAGCCCCATCTTCAAGATACTTGACGGGTCTTGTGATGTTGCCCGAAACAACTAAAGCAAGAAAAACAACCCCTATTACCGCCAACATGGAGATTTCAACCATCACCTTTCCAAGCATCAGGGCCCCGGCATAGGCTTCATCGATATTCTTTTCTGCTATTAGCCCCCACCTGTAAAGCGGCAGCCAGTAATAAGAGCCTAGAACATTTTCTCCTTTATAATTGACATATTCATTGATACCGTTTTTTTCATATGTGACTTCCCTGACTGCGAAATTATTATTTATGTTATTAAAGAGGATAAGTGACCGGTTCTCATGGAATATTATGTCTCCCTTCTGGTTAACAATAAATACTTCACCTGATTTTCCAATATCGATATTTTCAATTATCCTGTATAGATTCTCAAGGCTTATTCGTGCTGCAAAGACTCCTATTATTTTTCCATTATTACGTACAGGATTGGTTATTATGATTTCAGGTGCTCCCGTGATATTTGATTTATAAACATCCGATAAATACATTTTTCCCTTTGAAGCCTCGATAAAATAAGTTTCCGGTCTTTCATTTCCTGTTCGATAAATATTAGAGAAGATTATATTTCCATCAAGGTCAAGTGTATAAAATTCCCTGTATACGCCCTTGTGTTCACGTTCAAAGGTGTCCAGGAACTCTATGAAATATTCCTTTTGCATTGTTAAGGTGACCCTGGATTGGGATATTACACGAATATCATCTTTTCTTGCATCCATCCAGTTATTGATCACATTTCCGGTATTATCAGTTGCCCCAAGCAGGTTGGACATCACCGATTCACGGATAGCTAACTTACTGAAATCATAGGATATGTAAACAACCGAGGATAAAGGTACTACTGATATTATCAAAAAAAAGATTATCAGTTCTGACCGTAATCTCACACATCCCTCGCATGCTTAATTTTTTGCCCTCCGAAGAGCGCTTTTTATGCGGGCTTTCAATTCTTTAAGGTTGAAAGGTTTTGTTACATAATCATCAGCCCCAATATCCAGTCCTTTAACTTTATCCCTTACTGCATCTTTCGCAGTAAGTATAATAACGGGAATATTTTTTGTCAGGGGATCTTTTTTTAATTTTTCGCACACTTCATAACCATCCATTTCAGGCATCATGAGATCAAGAATTATCAGGTCGGGTATCTCTGTTTTAGCTTTAATGAGCGCCTCTGGGCCATTGCTTGCTCCAACAATAAGGTAATCTTCGACTTCAAGAGATTTCTGTAAAGGCAGAAGTGTATCAATCTCATCATCAACTATCAAGATCTTTGACCTCGTATCTGAAAACTTTTCAATCCTTTGTGCCACTTCATCTTCAGGAATTCCAAGTATAATGGAAATCTCGGAATTAGATATCTTTTCATTATTCTTTATTAATTCAATTATTTTAATATCAATAGCATCACTATTCATTGCTTTCACCACCATTCATCATTTGTTTCAGATCTTCATTGATCTTTAGCAGGTATTTTGTCAGTTCGCTATCCATGTTCAACCTGAAAACCCGAATCTGTTTACCAAGCGGTTTTTCTATAATTACATTAATATCAAGAAGCGGCCCTATTACTCTGGATACTGTGGAATGGGATAAGCCAGTAACTGCAGCGATCCCTGATAGGTACGTGTCATTGTCCTTATTGTCAAGCAAATGCTCAAGGACTACTAGTTGTGCGGTTTTGCCAAAGATTTTTTCGAGAGAATTAGGATTTTGCATAAATAAGATTAAGATTACTATATTGTTATATAATCATATCCTTTTTTTAGCAGGCATATATTTCAATGTTTAATAGGTGGCTTAAACTTAAATTCATCATTATATTATATAATCCTTGAATTGAATACGAATAGCTTAACCGCAAATATTAAATACTAGATAATATATGTATAGACTTGTCGATGAATAGTCGAGAAATGTAATTGGGTGGCTATCGACAGGTTGGGAAGTGGTGGTTTTAATAACCCTCAACTTTAAAAGATCAATATCGACAGATTTACCAATCTGCTAAAAGGTCTTGGGGTTTGGGATTATTACCTCCATCTCAACCCCAATTTTGATGCGATATTAGGAAATAATCATAACCCTTAAAGAGGTAACTTTTTGTTCACTAAGAATAATTGTAGCTCTGTGTGCTTTTTGCAGATATGAGAAAAAATATTGACTATGTAAAGAAACTCCCTGTTTCCCCTGGCGTGTATATCATGAAAGACGGTGAAAACAAGGTGATCTATATCGGAAAAGCAAATTCACTTCGCGGCAGGGTAAGCCAGTATTTCAGGGAGCAGGAATCGCCTAAAAACCGCCTCCTCATGAAAAATTTTTGGGATTTAGACTATATTACAACTGGCAACGAGATAGAAGCGCTGGTTCTTGAATCAAACCTGATTAAAGAACACAGGCCCCGCTATAACGTAAAGCTGCGGGATGATAAAAATTATCCTTTTATAAGGATAACCAACGATATATTCCCGCGCATATGCATTTCCCGGAGACGTTTTAGGGATGGGGCACAGTATTTCGGGCCGTATCCGGGTTCAAAATCGGTAAGGGCGATGATCAAAATGGCTTCAAGTCTTGGTATCAGGAGATGCAAGAAGAAACTACCCTGCCCCCCGTGCCTTAATTATCATATTAAGCAATGTGCTGCACCCTGTCTTGGTAATATTACGAAAGAGGAGTATCATGAAATAATAAATAATGTTACAACGTTCCTTAAAGGAAAACACGATCAGTTAATCCAATCACTCAATGCGGAAATGGACAGGCTTTCGCAAATACAGGATTATGAAAAAGCTGCGCGAATTCGCGACCAGATCAATGCCTTACTTGAACTTTCTGAAAAGCAGCGGGTAAATATTCCAGGCAGGAAAGAACAGGATATTATTGCTTATGCAGTTAAAGGAAGTTCTGGTAGTGTGCAGGTATTCCATGTAGACGAAGGAATACTCAAAGGGAGGGAGACTTTTTCACTGGACACTGGCGGATCCGAAGAGAAAGAGATCCTTGCAAGCTTTGTCAAACAATATTACCAGGATGCCAAACCTCCTGAAGAAATAATAATTCCTGTAGAAATAATAGATGAATCAATATCCCTCTGGCTTTCAGGAAAGGGTTCAAAGGTCAAGACACCAAAAACCAAAGTTGAGAAAGGATTATTGGATCTTGCCATGGAAAATGCCGGAATGCTCCTTAAACAGGAAATACTTTCACAAAGTCCAGGGGCAAATGAAGAGCTTTCTATTCTTAAGGATGCTTTATCACTTCCCATTCTACCTTCATTAATAGAAGCCTTTGATATTTCCAACATCAGTGGAACGAATGCAACAGGCTCTCTTGTTTCATTTGAGAATGGTGTCCCGGATAAAAAGAATTACCGAAGGTTCAAGATAAAGACTGTTGAAGGTGCGGATGATTATGCTATGATCGGGGAAGTTGTGGGAAGAGCATATTCGAGGCGGATAAAGGAAGGAAAGCGGATGCCTGACCTGATCTTGATAGATGGTGGAAAGGGTCAGTTAAATGCAGCTCATGATGCTATTTCAAGACTTGGACTGAAATTGAATATTGCAGGCATCGCCAAGGAATTTGAATATATTTTTATTCCGGATATGGAATCCCCGGTTATCTTGCCTCGTGATTCACCGGGCCTTAAGTTGCTGCAAAGGATACGGGATGAAGCTCACAGGTTCGCACTTGCATATCACAGGAAACTGCGTGGTAAAAAACTCAGCGAGTCTTTGCTGGACAGCATACAGGGAATTGGTGCCCGGAAGAAGCAGGCGCTTTTAAAATATTTCCGGTCAGTCGATGAATTAAGGAAAGCAGATGTCACCGAGATAAAAAAAGTCCCTGGTATAACAGGAAAAGATGCCGAAAATATTCAAAAGTTTTTACGATAGAAATACGAGTCAAAATTGTAGTGGTTGCCACACTCCAGTAACAAAAGACCTGTCCATAAGGATACATAGTTTCACAAAAAATCGTATGAATTTTTATCATGAACAATCATGACAAGTTTTAAATACAATGAATAATCATTATGTATTGGTGATTAAAATGGAGACTTTAATTCAACCAGAATTTGTAATGAAGAGGAAGATATGCGAGAATTGCGGTGAAGGCACTTTTGAATTTGGCGATGAACCAAGATTGGAGAAATATTTCTGCACGGATTGCTTGACACCACGATAATAATACCGATTCCTGCAATAAATGCTATGGAGGTATTCTATGGGATGCCAGCACTTTAAAAACACACGTTGCATGCTTGATCCAAAGTTTCATAAACCATCACAAACCGAGATTGCCAGCTTCTGTGATACTGAAAATTATTCCGACTGTCCGGTTGTCAATAAATTCAGCGGGCTTGAATGCATGTCTTGCAGTTAATGATCATTCGACTTTTACTTTTTCAATAACGAATTTGCAATTATCATTCCCTGTACCATAACATTCTGTTTCCCTTACACTAAATTCTGATTTCAATTTACTGGTTAAGACTCCTTCAATGATCCCCTCATCCATGGAACACAATGTTTTTCCCACATCTGGCATTTTACCGCAATGATAACAATCAATAACCGAAATTACTATTTGATCGCCCTTTAATAAGGTCATTTCCCCCAGTTCATGTTCCCCCCAAAAAACAGATAGTTCTTCAAGTATGGCTCTTAAACTGCGGGATTTTAGTTCCGGACCGATCCTAGCTCCAATATTGTACCCGATGGTTTTCAAAATAGGTTTCGGTTCTATTCCATACGCTTCCATTCCATATCGAAGTGCGCAGAAAAGCTTTTCTTTGAATGAATCCCCGTTCAATATTGAAATGCAATCCATTTGTGTATTATAATGGTTGTTTAAAGGGGTCTGTGAATATGCAAGATAAATCGCATTCAAAACAAAAAATTTTTTCCGCTTATCTTTCGGAAATGTTTTTTCCCGGATTAGATCAAGATCCTTAAGATCGTTCAGGTGCACCGAAATCGTGGATTTTGCCTTCATAGATTTTTCCACAAGTTCATCAAATGATGCAGTCCCGTTTTCCAGGATTTCCAGGATCTTTAATTTTACCGGGCTGTCCAGCGCTATCATACCATGATCGGTAGATAAAATAGCTGTAGTCCGGCCGTTTACCATAGAGTCTAAACAGTTTTAGTAATATAAATACTGTTCGTTTATGTACGAAAGTATATATTTCCTTATCATGCAAAATTATATTTGCGGGATTCAATGAAATGCAGGTAACATAAAATATGAGACTATCGATATTATGACACATCATGACCCGTGATAAACATACCATTAAATTCACAAAACCCATCCTTTCAAATAAAGAAGGTTTGCAGCTTTCAACACCTGAAATAGTTGCAAAATATATAGCGCGAAGGCTAAAAACGGATATAATCGCAGACCTTGGTTGCGGGATCGGTGGGCAGGTTATATTTTTTGCCAGAGAGTGTAAGAAAGTCTATGCAGTAGAAAGAAACCCTGAAAAGCTTGAGTATGCAAAAGAAAATTGCAGGCTATATGATGTTGATAATGTTGAATTCATACTCGGAGATGCGCTATCTCCGGAAATAAAAGAAAAAGTATCTGATGCTGACATCATTTTTTCCGATCCTGCCAGGCCACTCTCGGAAAAAGAAAGGAGCCTTGAGAATCTTGAGCCATCAATTCCCGAAATAATAAAAATATATTCTGATGTCACACCCGAACTGGCATTCCATGCACCGCCCCAGATGCCGCCTGAGCGGATCGTTCTTGGTTGCGAGCGCGAATATCTTTCTTTGAACGGGCAGTTGAACAGGCTGACATTATATTTGGGCTCGCTAAAATCATGTGATAGAAGTGCAGTTGTGCTACCCGGCGGTGAAAGGCTGGGTTCATTAGATGCCCCCGGGATCAGGAAAAGTCCAATTTGTGATTATCTTTATGAACCCGAGCCTTCTGTTGTTAAAGCAAAGCTCTTGAATGAATTATCGCATAATTTGGCTAAAGAAAATAAGGATGTGTTTTTCTATAAAGGTGATGACCGGCGGACTCTTTTGACTTCATCAACTCTTATTGATTCAGATTTTTTTAAGGATAGTTACAGGGCTATTGCCAATACAGAAAATGACATGACAAAATTAAAAGAGATTTTAAAATCCCAGAAGGCAAAGAATGTTGTCCTGCGTTTTGATATTGATCCTAAACAATACTGGGAGATAAGGACAAGGCTCGAGGAAGGATTGGCAGGCACACGGACGCTTCATGTATTTGGGTTCGGGAATGAGCTGATCGTGTGCGAAAAGATATGAGCGGAAGATAAGACAGATAACATGAGAGGAACTCACCCATTCACTGGGTGCACAATCAGGTATACGGCTGGAAACAGCACCGAAAGGGCACGCCGGGTGAATGTTTCACATAAATAAACTCTAAAAGTTCTTTGTAGTGTAGATTTTTATATGATTTTGTTTTTGAAATCCTTTATCCTCGCTCCATATCCCATCAACCCTGGTTTTCATAGCAAGCGCTAGAAAAGGTGTATCATCAGGATCAATATCTTTCATGATATCTTTAGCCTGAACATAGCAATCGGCATATTCATCTTTTGGATAAATGGTCTGATTCATCCCCCACCTGTCGGAAGGTCTTCTCAACCCTTTGAACCATGGAGATAAAGTAACAAGATGCCCCCTGATGACAGCTTGTAGCTATACCCATATTGCTCAAAACTTTTCGATAAGATTTATGCCTTCATTATCACATAGTTATCAAATAGGAGTGAAAAATATGAGTTCAGGAAAAAATACAGAACAAACTAAAGACAAGCATAAAAAAATTGAAATGGGATTAAAATGTCTCAGGGATTTGAACCTTCTTGATAATTTTTTTGATGAGACATGGAAAGAGGGGACAGAGAAGTTCCTGGATAAATATGAAGACAAAAAATCATTCTATGATATGCCCCTGGAAGAGACTGATAAAGTTTTAGACCAGGTAACTGAATGGTTCGGAGACGATTATGGGCTGGCTGTAATCGATGAAGAATTCTGGATGGTTGCTGTGGGCAGCGTAGAAGAAGGGGGCAACAAATGGTGGTTCAAAATGAGACTCAAAACGGATGACATAGAGACCGCCAGAAAAGTCATTTTGCTGGATAAGTGCCGGCCCAGCAGATACTAAACTCTTGAGACAGATATATTTTTATTCTGTATCTGTGCGATCTTTCTTTCAAATTCAGGGCTCCTGACAGTATTGAGATGCAGCCCGACCTCTTCAGGTGTATAGCCGAATGCCAGCCCAAGAAGCTGGCTATAATGAACAACCGGGATATTGTAGGTTTTCCCGGCTTTTTCAAGCTCTTCCTGCCCGCCGTCATATTGCAGATGACAAAATGGACATGCTTCTACAATGCAGTCAACACCAGCTTTTTTCATCCTATCTAATTTATATTCTGTCATCTTAAATGAAGTTTCAAGCATTGCTGAACGCACACCTCCACCAGCGCCGCAGCAACTGGTTTTTCCTTCATACGGAACACTTACAGCGCCTGTTGCTTCAACAAGGTCATCAAAAAACACCGGGCATTCTGCGCTACCCAGTAATCTGTCTTTTGTCGGTTTCAGAAGATGGCATCCGTAATGCACAGCGACTCTTAGTTCAAGTGGTTTCTCAATTAATTTATTCAGGTTTTTTGCGCCGATTTCTTTATGCAGGAATTCGATTATATGCCTCACCTCTATAGTGCCTTTATACTCCTTATTGATCTTTTTAAGATGTAAATTCACTTCATTTCGAAGAGCTGCGTCGTTCTTTAAGATATTGTTGGCATCCATGAGTGAACTGAAGCAGCCGTTGCATATAGTTATTATATCTGTGTTATTTTCTTCGGCCAGCACGATATTTCTTGAGGCGATCGTGAGCCATGTTACTTTATCAAAAGAACGGAATATCCCGGGCGCGGGACAGCATGATGCTTCTTTTAGCTCTTTCCATTTTATCCCCAGCCTGTCAAGGATCAGCCGTGTGGCTTTTTCAATGCCAGGATAACGGTTCGGGATTACACATCCCAGGAAAAGAGATAAATCCTTCATTATTTTACCAGCTCATTAAAACCGCATGATTCAAGAAGTGTTTTTACATCCTTTAGCGCCTGCGGATACTTACGTACAGTTTCAGGCTCCGAAAGCCCGATTTTTTCCCTGATGGTTATGTGAATATCATCAATTGGGACGGCATGTCCTGTCTCAATAAGGAATTTGCATACAGCCCTGTGAGCAGGCAAAATACTACCTTTTTTCACGGCCTGGGCGCGAAGGGAAAGGATGGCATCTGTTACTTTTATACCGCGCGGGCATCTCTCCTGGCAATTGTAGCAGGTCGTGCACATCCACAGATCGAGCTGGTCTGAGATGTCTTTCTTTATTGAATCTTTAATGATCCTTCTCACATTGAGGCTGGTGTACTTGCCAGAGGGGCAGCTTCCCGTACAGGTGCCGCACTGGAAACATGTGAGGATTTCGGAGTTTTTCATTGCAGGAATTATGTGAATGCTTGTATTTAAAACTTTGAGAGATCATGAAATGCAGGACATTTCCCATACTTCAACAAATCAATTCCGTTTTGTATATTTTACATTTTTCATGCAAGCATATAAGGGATAGGCATAACGATAAATAGTTTCAAAACAATACAAAGGTGTTGCGCAAAATGAGAAAAGCATACACCGCAGGAACTGCGGAATTCAAAGCCTGTCCGAGTAGTCTTACAACTGACACAATGACGCAGGAAGCTCACAGCCTTACATTCACAGATATTCGGTGAAAATTCATGAAACAGATACAGATCACACTTACACCCCCTGAATCGAAAAGGATCATAGCCATAGGAGTAAAAAATCTCCCTATCATCCAGAACGCCCTGGAAAAAGGAAGAATATTGATAACCCTGGGCACAACCAATGCCTATGTCGCAGAAGAACTCACAGGAAAGAAAATAGACCATTCCAGGTATGCAGCAGGATACATTGGCGAAACAGCCTCTGTTGTCCCGAACGATAAGCGTCTGCCTGCAATTGCCCTTAAAGATGGGAAGGAAGTAAATGCAGAAACTATCCTGAATGAAATGACATCCAGTGATGTTGTTATTAAGGGAGCAAATGCACTTGATCCTGATGGGATTGCGGGTGTCATGATGGCACATCCGGTTGGCGGAACTACCGGGGGTTTCATGGGAATTGTAATGGCAAGAGGCATTAATCTTGTAATCCCTGTCGGCCTTGAAAAATCAATTCCCTATTCCGTAATAGAGATATCAAAAACCATCGGCATCCAGCGATGCAGTAAAGCTACCGGGCTTCCTGTGGGAATGATGCCTCTGTTCGGTGAAGTTATTACCGAAGTGGAAGCGCTGATGCTCCTTGGCGCCGAGGATGCTTTTGCAATAGGAGCGGGAGGGATAAACGGCGGTGAAGGCTCGATCACCCTGTGCGTTGTCGGGGAAAATGTTGATGAGATATTTGACCTTGTGCAGAAGGTAAAAGAGAAAAAAGGAGAGATGTAAAAAATACATTACAACCATTTATACTATGTTCATAAAACAGATGGAGAACGGATTTGACCTTACTAATGAGGCAGAAAACATAGAAGCGGTATATGATACTTCACTTGAGCCTGGACAGGGAATCGAATTACATTTTCATCCCGATCTTGAAGAAATATATTATGTCCTCTCAGGGTATGGCACAATGACAATAGGTGATGAAAAACAGGAAATATCACGCAATGATGTCGTGTATATCCCGAAGCTTGCGCCGCATACACTTCTAAATTCAGGGAATGTGCCGATGCGGTTCATAACGCTGTCAGTGAAAGTGAATTGAAGAAAGTCTTTTAACAACGAAAAGTCAATATAGATATCCACGATATTGGCAATCGCCAATTTTAATTAGATGCAAACATACAAATTATTATGGAGGTTACTATGAAAAAATGGTACAGAGATTACGGGCTTCAGGCTCGCATGTTATTGACAATGTTCCTGCTTGCGGTATTATATCTTGTCTTTCTTGCAGTGATATTGGTTTATGGGGGAGCATGGACAAATATCCTGCTTATTTTTATGATGATAATGCTGTTTGCCCAGTTCTTCTTTTCAGATAAGCTGGTACTATGGAGCACTGGAGGACGAGTTGTCACGGAACAGGAGGAACCGCGCCTTCATGAAACAGTATCAAGGCTCTGTGCTATTGCCGATCTGCCAAAACCCAAGATCGCTATTGTAGAAAGTAATGTCCCCAATGCTTTTGCAACAGGCCGCAGCAAGAAAAGTTCGCTTGTGGCTGTTACAACAGCCCTGAAACAAAGATTAAGCCAGCCTGAACTTGAAGCAGTTCTTGCCCATGAGTTAAGCCATGTAAAGAACCGTGACATGCTTGTGATCACTATTGCAAGTTTCCTGTCCACAGTTGCAGCTTTACTGGTGAGAAACATGCTGTTTTTCGGAATGGGTGGAAGGGACGACCGGAAAAATGGCGGCGCTGCTGTGATCATTTTTGTTGTATCGATCATCGTATGGATCGTGAGTTTCCTTCTAATACGAGCACTTTCCAGATACAGGGAGTTCGCTGCTGACAGGGGCTCGGCAATAATAACAGGCCAGCCAAAAAATCTTGCTTCAGCCCTTATGACCATAAGTGGCGTCATGGAACGCGTGCCTTCACGTGATCTGCGGGAAGTTGAATCTATGAATGCATTCTTTATCATACCGGCGGTTTCAGGTGATTCCATTATGAACCTCCTATCCACGCATCCATCTGTTGAAGCACGCATTCGCGCACTATCTGAAATGGAGCAAAGGATGGAGTTTTAATGGGTTTTCTTGATACGCTTCTTGGCAAAAGCAAACTTCCAAAGCCAAAACCAGATAAACTTTTTGCAATGTCAACAGCTTACGTCACCCTCAGTTCCAACCTCGGCCTGACATCTAAAGGCGCCGGTATTTGCTTTAAGCCGCTTGAAGCCTCAGGATTCCAGAATGCAGAACTTGAAATAAATCAATTGCTGCAGCAAAGCTGCAAAGAGACAAATACTCTTCATAATATGAAAAAAGATTCCTATGGGTATCTGTGGATCACCCTTTCCGACCCGGATTTTGAAGATCTTGTAAGCACGATCTATATGGTCAGTGAGACCCTGACAGACCACGGTTTTGGCGAACAGTTGCTCTGCGCGGTCTTTAAATTCAAGGCAGAAAAAGAAGTTTTCTGGATATATAACTTCAAACAGGGAAATTATTATCCATTTGTGGCTGACGGGAAAAAAAGAGACGCATCATATGAATTCAGGCTTCGCTCCATTATGGAAAAAGAACTGCCGATCGAAAAAGAAACCGAGCGCTGGTACCCGTTATGGGATATTCCGATATGAGCTGCACATTGTTTTTTGACGGGGGATGCCGGGGGAACCCCGGGCCGATGGCGATAGGGGCAGTCTTATTGGAAAACGGAAGGAAAGTGATTGAGATTTCAAAAAATATCGGTATCGGGACAAACAATATTGCTGAATGGAAGGCGCTTATTGAAGGATTAAAGCTCGCGCAAGCCCATGCATGCAAAGAGCTTGAAGTGTGCGGGGACAGCCAGCTTATAATAAGGCAGATATCAGGTCGGTACAAGGTTAAAAGTGATAATCTCATCCCTTTATTCAATGAAGCCATGAAATTATGCGGGACTTTTAAAAAAATTGATTTCAAATGGATCAAAAGGGATGAAAATAGCTATACTGATAGCATGGTGAATAAAGCCCTGGATAGGGAATTATGATATTGATGGCTAGCTTATTGCTAATAAATAGCTGTATTTAGCTATCATGAAACATAAACTTCATTCGTTCTGATGACTTTCTCAACATCCCTTTCGAGTTTTAATAGCATGGACTTATCGAGTTTCTTCCCCTTTAGCTGTTCGATGAACATCAGGGATCTTGTATGGTCATCCGGAAGCAGTTTCCATGTGGGCCTTTCCACATAATAATCTATACCGTTAGCATATGCTATCATTTTTTCACATACTTCTTCGCTTATCCATCCTATGTCAATATAATACTCAAGGACTTCTGAAAGGTTGTTCCTTCCTACCTTTTCCAATAAGAATTCAATCCAATTCAACAGTATTATTGAAGTTTCTGCTTTATTATCCAGATATTGCAATTTAACATTCTCATCATGATATCGTGAACCCGGGGATATTTTACCTGTAGTGCCTCCATTGTCTGGCGAAATGGGCAATGATGATGATAGTGCAGCAGTCTGTTGAAGTTGTTGTTCGATCATTGGTTTTATTTGTTCTATCATGGGTTTTATTCTTTCCATTACCTGTTCTGCAACGTTCTTGATCATATCTTCATTATTTAATGGGGTTGAATCCATCAACTGGGTTAATTCTTCCAGGCTCCCTTCAAGCGCTTTGAATTTAATATCATATTCTTCTTTGATATTTGTGGGGATTTCAGACGGTTTCTGGCTTATTATATCAATTCTTTTTTCGAGTTGATCTAATTTCTCATTGGGAACCATACCCTTATCACCTACAAAAGGATTTACCGTACTTGAAACAACTTCATATAATGATAATAATTCCAGAAGACTTTCATCTATTTTATCCAGCCGGTCTTTAAATTCACCAACTGAAGTTTTAGTGCTCGAAACCGCACCCTCCAGTTTATTTATTTTAGTATCATATTCCTTGATAGCTTCAATACTTGTATTGAATTGGTCTGTTTTGGATTTTACAATTTCTTCGATCTTCCGGGTCATTTCCTCCTGGGCATTCTTGACCTGCTCTGAAATATCGAGCGCACTTGGTGCTGCAGAAGCAGAACCGGTATCAGAGGGAGAAACCGAAGGAGTAGTTGATGAAATTCCGGCATCTGGAGTCTTCTTGATGCGCTCGATCTTCTTTATGAGGGACTCTTCAGGCATCTTAAATTTTTTTAATTTTTCTGAAATATCCTCAAACATTTTTCACCCTGTAATTATTTTTTTATTAATATTATAATGAATATAATTATATTTAGTATAGTTTTGATAGTACAGGTTATTAAGAGTAATTCACACACTTTTCACAACTGCGTTTATATACAGAAAAAATTAAACACATATACTTAGCTATTACGAGGTTCATTATGAGAATAAAATCAGGAATTGAAGGATTTGATGCATTGGTTGAAGGAGGATTGCTGCAAGGCAGGCAGTACCTGGTGAGCGGCTCTCCCGGTAGCGGCAAGACTACTTTTGGCGTCCAATTTCTCACGGCAGGGGCGCTTGAAGGCGAAGCAGGAGCATACATTGCATTATCCGAGAGTATCGGAACAATTGAAGATGATATGTCCAGATATAATACTCAGATCGGGGATCTTATCAAGAATAACAAATTGATCTTTATTGATCTTGGTCCTTCTGTAAATTATGGGGAATATGATGAGGTCTCAAATCTTATAACTCCCGATTATCGCCAGCAATCCGGGGACTCACCTGCAAATCAAGCGCCTACTCCATTTTCCGTATTCAAAGATGTAGAAAAACATGTAAAGCAGTCCGGCATTAAGAGATTGGTTATTGACTCATTATCTTCGATCAGGTTCACAACACAGAATCCGGCATCAGAGGAGCGTTCTATCGGCAGGTTCATCCGAAACCTGAAAACCCTGGGCTGCACAACTATCCTGTTATCCGAGCTTACAAAGCCCGATGCTTATACAATAGAACAATTCGCATCTCACGGCGTGATATTCCTGCATAATTTCATGGATAAACAGGGAAGTATGGTCCGGGCTTTACAGATCATTAAAATGCGCGGGACAAAACATGACTGTGAAATGCGATCCATTGAGTTTTCTGATAAAGGTTTAAAAGTTGGAAAAATGCTTAAAAAGTAAATAAAGGGGGTTTTTCGTATTACCAGTGATAGAGCGGAAAAGGAAAAGGCAGAGCTCATAAAGAAAATATCCGATCTTGGCTTTGAGGTCGGGCTTAAGAACCATTCTGAAATTGGCTGGGTTTTAAGAGAGTATAACGGCCTCGTGGCAAAAGCTTACGCATCAGGAATCAAAGCGCCTGATTCTTATTATGCTGACGGTAAGATCAAAGGCAAAACAAGCAGGGATAAAAATATTGAGGGACAAAAAATCCCTGAAAAAGAAACTCGAAAAGTCAGGAAGATCATTGTTAACGATCCGGTAGTTGACACCTCTATTCAAAAAGAGGAATCCGGATTTGATCATCGCCTGGAAAAACCCTCATTTAACGAGCTACCTAAATTTGTAGAGAAAAGCAGCGCTACAGAAATTCCAAGTTTTCTGGAAGGATTCAGGCCACATAAAAAAAAATGAAGGATTTTTTTTAACAGCAATAATTCACACCTTTTTCACAAATCCGTTTATAAACTGGTGGATTTCTCTTTATATTCAGTAATAAATCTGAATGGGCGTTCTTTCAGATCGAATCCTAATCAAGGGAGGAATAAATTAAAATGGTAAGTATAAAAGATATCTCATTAAGCAAGAAGCTGCTGGGCGGATTCGGCATCGTCAGCCTTATTCTTATAATATTGGCTGTGGTCAGTATAACCACACTTGGTACAGTTGACCAGGAAACTAATAAAGTAATCGCAAACCAGATCGCAGCAAAAGAAAAAGCTCTTGCTATGGATGTAAGTATGCTTGAAGCAAGACGTTCTGAGAAAGACTTTTTTGCACGTAAAGATCTGTCGTATGTCGATAAAGTAAAAACTTCTGCAGAGCTTGTAAAAAAAGACGCGCAAGATATTCAAAATTATGATATCCTTCAGGAAAGAAAGGATATGGCAGCAAAAATTATAACTGCAACAGATAGTTATGAAATCGCATTTCTTGAGACTGTTGAACTCGTTAAGACAAAAGGCCTTGATGAAACCCAGGGACTTCAGTTTGAAATGAGAAGTGCAGTGCAAGCTGTTGAAGCAGATATCACAAATCAGAATAATGACCAGCTTATGGCTGATATGTTGACACTGAGGAGAAATGAAAAGGATTACATAATGAGACAGGATGTCTCGTATCAAAAAAAAATGCACGACAATCAAATTATCCTTAAAAATCACCTGGCTGCAAGCAAACTGCCCGATAATGTGAAAGCAGATATCAATGCCAAGCTCGTTACATATATATCAGCTTTTGATAAGATCGTGGATATCGATGCTAAGATCGCATCTAAAACGGCAGAATTCACAACTTTCGTTCATGAGATAGAGCCTTTAACTGCCGAATTCCTGACGGATGCAGAGGCAGATGAAACTGCAGCACTTGCCGGAATAGCCAGTACGAATTCAACCGCCAGGACTACGATCATAATAATATCTATCGTAGCTATAGTGACCGGTCTTGGTATCGGGATATATATCTCCCGTGCTATCACCAAACCAATGGATGCAATGCTTGCAGCTACCAACAAGGTTGCTGCAGGTGACCTGACAGTACAGCTTGTTAACGACTCCAGAGATGAAGTCGGTCAGCTTTCTAATGCCATACAGACAATGGCCGATAGCTTAAAAGGAGTGCTTGGAAAAGTGCAGCAATCAGCAATGAACGTGTCATCAACTGCCCAGGAACTCTCGGCATCAAGCGAACAGATGAAAGCCTCAACTGACCAGATATCAAGCACCACGCAGGATATTTCCACAGGGGTAAGCTCGCAGGCGACTAAGATGGCTGAGATCACACGGGCCATGAAGGAAATGTCAGAAACCGTACAGCAAGTTGCTACGAACTCCCAGAAAGCGGCTGATAGCGCAACAAATGCCAATAAAACCGCCCAGGAAGTCCAGGTGAATGTGACAAAATCATCTACTTTGATAAAAGACCTTGATAATAAATCCCAGCAGATAGGGAAGATCATTGGCGTAATAACAAATATCGCAGACCAGACAAACCTTCTTGCATTGAACGCCGCCATAGAAGCTGCGCGTGCGGGAGAACATGGCAGGGGTTTTGCCGTTGTTGCTGACGAGGTCAGGAAACTTGCCGAAGAATCAAGGGGCGCGGCAAGTCAGATCACAGATTTGATAAAAGGCATACAGCAGGGTACAAAACAGGCTGTGGACAGCATGGAGAAAGAATCAGTGACTGGAATCAACCTTATCGTCGAATCTGCCAGAAACGTTGCCACAATGGTACAGGAAATAGCTGCGGCTGCAGAAGAACAGTCTGCATCTGTTGAAGAAATAACCTCTTCAGTTGAAGATGTGGCAGCCATAAGCGAACAATCAGCGGCAGGCACACAGGAGACATCAGCGGCCGCAGAAGAGCAGACAGCTACAATGGACCAGCTTGTGGGTGCGGCTCAGAATATGGCAAAATTGGCAACTGATCTTCAGCTAGAAGTTGCCAAGTTCAATATCGGTGAATCTGCAGCAGAACAAGTGTATGAACCAGCAAGGACCGAGTACAAACCTGCTCCTGAACGCAAAACTGTAGAACACAAGACTGAGAAACACAAACCTGAAAGCAACCATAAGAAAATGAAGGAACACAGTGCAGCGGACAGTATGTCAAGGAAGGATGAAAGAGCTGATGTCGGAGGCAATCCTCCGGGTTCAAGCCTTGAAGACCTGACAAGATAGGAGGACACAATGGCTGAAATACAACCACAGGACGCAAAAGCAAAATCCGGCGATGAGCTCCAGCTCGTCGTTTTTAATATCGGCACTGAAGAGTTCGGCGTCGAGATCATGAACGTGCAGGAGATCATCCGCATGACAAATATCACAAAGATACCACAGGCGTCAGGCTATGTGAAGGGAATTATCAACCTTCGCGGCAGGATAATCGTGGTGATCAATCTCAATGTGATAATGGGCATGGAAAGCAAAGAACAGAATGAGAATACCCGCATCATTGTCGCGGATATAGGCGAGACCGTGATGGGTTTTGTCGTTGATTCCGTAAGCGAGGTCATCCGCCTCCCCGAAAGCAGCGTTGAGCCGGCGCCGGCTGTCATTGCCAATAAGATCGGCACTGAATATGTGCGCGGCGTGGGCAAGATGGAAGACAGGCTGTTGATCCTGCTTGATCTTGATAAGATCCTCAGCGCCAACGAACTTCATAATGTAAACAGCATTGCAGCAGAAGCTGTAGCAGCGACCACATAAGGAAGCTGCACCTGGAGAAAGAAAGAATTATGAATAATAAATCAATTTGATATTTAAAAGGATAATACCTTTTCTATTGGTACTTCTTATTATTGGAGCAATGGCTGGAACGGCAGTTGAATCCACAAGAACGGCTAATATCAGGCCGAATGTAGCAGGCATCGGTCATTGGCAATGTAGAAATCGGATACATGGTATACGTAGCGCCTTTTGCATCCATCAGGGGTGATGAAGGAACACGGGCCGGCAATAGTAGATGATGGCACATTTATTGGCATGCAGGCCCTGGTCTTCAAGGCGCAAGTTGGCAAGAACGTTGTCGTTGAGCTGGGAGCAATTTTGTGGAATGGCGTAAAGATAGCCGACGGCCGCTATGTCCCGGCAGGAATGGTAGTAGGAAAGAACAATTGCAAAAGAGAAGGTGAGCGTTCACCTTCCAATTTTTCTTTTTTTCACACCTTTTTCACAAATCCGTTTATAAAGGCGTGGATTTCTCTTTGTTATTTAATAATCATCTGAAGGGTGTATCTTTCAGGTTGAATCCTAATAATGGAGGAATAACATAAATGGTAAGCATAAAAGATATGTCTTTAAGCAAGAAAATGATCGGAGGATTTGCTCTCGTTGTAATACTTCTCGCTGTAGTAGGAATTGTAGGATATAATGGTGTCGTTTCTGTAAATAGTGACCTTGAAAGTGTACTCGGTTCAGAAGTTGTTATGTTGGATCTGGTGCAAAGCATGCAGTATTCAGTTGTCTCCATGGGTGATTCAGTTAATTCTTATGCCATCGGAGAAAAAAACGCAAAAGAAGATTATGAAGCTGCAAAAAAGGATATTAGTAAAGCTCATGAAAAATTGGCTGGCATGGATTTGACTGTTGATGAAAAGCAGACAATAGCAGAAATAGCAACTCTTGAATCCGCTTTTGAGGAATCCGGAGGTAAGTTCTTTGCGGCAATCGATGCAGCAAAGCTTGATAAGAATGTTGATTTAATAGCTCCAATGACCAATTTCGATGCCCAGAGGAAGAAACTGGGTGAAGTCCTCGGAAAATTTGAAAATATTCAAAATACACAAATGCAAGAAAGTGAAAGGGAAGCTAAGGCGACAGTAAACAATTCCATTTTGATGATAGTCTCAATAAGTATTATTGCAGCGATCATTGGTTTTGGCACCGGATGGTATATCTCCCGCTCAATAACAAAACCTGTGGACGCAATGCTTATTGCTTCCAACAAAGTTGCCCAGGGCGATCTTACGGTACAAATCACGAACGATTCAAAAGACGAAGTGGGACAGCTATCACAGGCTATCAATATAATGACCGGGAACTTAAAGGGCGTCCTTGGAAAGGTGCAGCAATCAGCAATGAATGTGGCATCAACCGCCCAGGAACTCTCTGCTTCAAGTGAGCAGATGAAGGCCTCAACCGACCAGATATCAAGCACCACACAGGACATTGCCACTGGTGTGGGCTCGCAGGCCTCCAAAATGTCTGAGATAAGCCGCGCCATGAAGGAAATGTCAGAAAGCGTCCAGCAGGTCGCCATGAACTCCCAGAAGGCCGCAGAAGGCGCAAATTCAGCCAGCACGACAGCCCAAAAAGTAGGCAAGATGTCAGACGATGTGGCGAAAAAGATGACCGAGATCCAGTCAACTGTGGATAATTCAGCAACAGTTATAAAACAGCTTGACGGAAAATCGCAGCAGATCGGCGAGATAATTGGCGTCATCACAAATATCGCAGACCAGACCAACCTCCTTGCGCTCAATGCCGCCATAGAAGCGGCGCGTGCAGGAGAACATGGCCGGGGTTTTGCGGTAGTTGCTGACGAAGTAAGGAAACTTGCTGAGGAATCCCGTGGCGCTGCCAACCAGATCACAGGATTGATCAAAGATATACAGCAGGGCACAAAACAGGCTGTGACTACCATGGAACAGGGCACAAAGACGGTGGGAGAAGGCGCAAAGAACATAGCAGATACGGTGACCGCTATAGACGAGATCGTAAAAGCAGCCGCGGATGTTGCCACAATGGTACAGGAAATCGCGGCAGCAGCCGAAGAGCAGTCTGCTTCGGTTGAAGAAGTAACAGCTTCTGTTGAGGATGTATCAGCAATAAGCGAGGAATCCGCAGCAGGCACACAGGAAACATCAGCAGCCGCAGAAGAACAGGCAGCTACAATGGATCAGCTTGTGAATGCATCCCAGGAAATGGCAAGATTGTCAAATGAATTGCAGGCCGAAGTTTCTAAATTCAATATCGGTGAAGCGGTTTCAACTTCAAAACAGGCATATGATCCATCAAAGATCGAGCATAAACCTGTTCCTGAACATAAGAATGTTCCTGAACACAAACCTGAAAATAAGACAGGGAAAAACAAACCCCAGGGCGGCCAGAAGAAAGGGAATGAACATAGTACTTCTGGCGGGATGGGAAAAGACGAAATAGCCCAGGGCGGGCACAGTCTAACGGGTTCAAGCCTTGAAGACCTGACAAAATAGGAGGACACAATGGCTGAAAAACAACCACAGGACGCAAAAGCAAAATCTGGCGACGAGCTCCAGCTCGTCGTTTTTAATATCGGCACTGAAGAGTTCGGTGTCGAGATCATGAATGTGCAGGAGATCATCCGCATGACCAATATCACAAAGATACCACAGGCATCAGGCTATGTGAAGGGAATTATCAACCTTCGCGGCAGGATAATCGTGGTGATCAATCTTGATGTGATAATGGGTATGCAGAGCAAGGAACAGGACGAGAACACACGTATCATAGTTGCGGATATCGGTGAGACCGTGATGGGTTTCATTGTTGATTCCGTGAGCGAGGTCATACGCCTCCCTGAAAGCAGCGTCGAGCCGGCGCCCGCTGTCATTGCCAATAAGATCGGCACTGAATATGTGCGGGGCGTGGGCAAAATGGAAGACAGGCTGCTGATCCTGCTTGATCTTGACAGGATACTCAGCGCCAACGAACTTCATAATGTAAACAACATAGCAGCAGAAGCTGTAGCAGTGACCACATAAGCTGCTTTTTTTCTTTTTCGTTCACACCTTTTTCACAAATCGGTTTATAAATAGGTAAATTCGTTTATAATTAATTGCAAATTTTTGGAATGAGCGAATTTTATGAAAATCAAAGATATCAGCATAAAATACAAAATTATAATTTTTGCATTGATTCTCTCTATAATACCAGTGACGATCATAGGTTTATACGCCTATAATGAAACACAAAGCTCATTAAACTCAGAGATACAGAATAAATTAGAAGAGCAAGTAAATCTGGAAAAAGATACCGTAGATATGACTTTTTCTCTTGCGCAGAATAATGTCAACAGTTCACTCGGAGTTGCAAAAGCCCAATTCTATTCCAGGGGAAAACCAGGTATCGTAAATGGCAAGATGCAACTGGGCGACAATTATGTACTGAATGGGAACTTTGAGATAGTGGACTCAGTTAAAAATATGGTAGGTGGTACAGCAACGGTATTCCAGGTGATAGGGGATGAAGCTGTTCGAATTTCCACAAATGTTGTCAATACAGATGGTTCGCGCGCAGTAGGAACAACAGTTTCAAAACCAGTGTATGATGCTGTTATAATGCGCGGTGAGACATATTACGGCAGGGCATGGGTAGTTAATGCCTGGTATCTGTCAGCCTATGAACCTATTAAGGATGGATCGGGGAAGATAATCGGTATTTTGTATGTTGGTATTCCTGAGGATACGTTCGTAAATCAAATCAAAGAGAAGATGAAAAACATAGTAGTGGGAAAAACAGGTTATCTTTATGTTATTGACTCAAAAGGCAACCTGATCATACATCCAAACAGGGAAGGGGAGAATATCTATGAGTATGATTTTATCAAAGAAATAACACAAACAAAGGAAGGCTACATCCAGTATCCATGGGAAGGGAAGGATAAAGTTGTTGCATATACTTATTATGAGCCAAGGGATTGGATAATAGCTTCAGGAAGTTATCTTGAAGATTTCAGCGATCCGATTTATGCAATAAGGAATGGCCTGATAATAGTAATCTTATTTTTTTCAGTATTGGGTTCAATTCTTGGAATATGGTTTTCAAGATATCTCACTCGACCGATTGGCAGAATGCTTCGTATTTCCAATAAGATTGCAGCAGGCGACCTGACAGTCAGGGTGAAAAGCCTGTCAAAAGATGAGATAGGGCAGTTATTCGGTGCCCTGGGTACCATGACCGAGAACCTGAGATCAGTTATCGGAAAAGTGCAAAGCTCGGCATTGAAAGTAGCCTCTACGGCAAGTGACCTTTCCGCATCAAGCGAAGAGATGAAAGCTTCATGTGAACAGATAACAGGAACTACACAGGAGATTGCCACAGGCGTAAGCTCACAGGCATCCAAGATGGCAGAAATTAGCCGAGCCATGAAGGAGATGTCAGAAAGCGTCCAGCAGGTTGCCACAAACTCCCAGAAAGCTGCAGAAGGCGCGAGTGCAGCCAGCACGACTGCCCAGAAAGTGGGCAAGATGTCAGATGATGTGGCTAAAAAGATGACAGAAATCCAGTCCACAGTAGACGGTTCAGCAACAGTTATAAAACAGCTGGATGGTAAATCGCAGCAAATTGGCGAAATTATCGGTGTTATCACAAATATTGCAGACCAGACTAATCTCCTTGCCCTGAATGCTGCGATAGAAGCGGCACGTGCAGGAGAGCATGGAAGAGGCTTTGCCGTAGTTGCTGATGAAGTAAGAAAACTTGCTGAAGAATCCCGTGGCGCTGCCAACCAGATCACAGGATTGATCAAAGATATACAGCAGGGCACAAAACAGGCTGTAACAACGATGGAACAGGGCACAAAGACGGTGGGAGAAGGCGCAAAGAACATAGCAGATACTGTGACTGCCATAGATGAGATCGTAAAAGCAGCCGCAGACGTTGCCACAATGGTACAGGAAATCGCGGCAGCAGCACAAGAACAATCCGCGTCTGTTGAAGAAGTAACAGCATCTGTTGAGGATGTATCAGCAATAAGCGAGCAATCAGCAGCAGGCACACAGGAAACATCAGCAGCTGCAGAAGAACAGGCAGCTACAATGGACCAGCTTGTGAATGCAGCCCAGGAAATGGCAAAATTGTCAAATGAATTGCAGGCCGAGGTTGCAAAGTTCAAAATTGGAGAAGAAAAGAATACATAATGAGTGAAAAAAAGATAATGTTCGTTGGGTGTATCAAGGATAATAACAATTTCGGTTTGCTCAAATATATTATCAAAAGAGAAGACATGAGACAACTATTAACAAAAAAGGAGACTATATGTTATCATTTATCCCATATTCTCATCAAATGAGCAACTGTTTCACTTTTGCACATGTTTATATGTTTGAACATCGTAATGATACTTTAACAATATTTAAAGGAGAAAAAATATGGGTATCATAAAAATAATCGATATAGCAAATGAAGTGACCATTGATAAATTCAATATCGGGATGAAAATCATTTACAGCTTCGTTGTGGTTGATGCATTGATATTAATTATAGGATTTATAGGTTTATATGAGGAGAGAGTAAGCGTTTTTATTGATCCGAAACAGGCGATCATACTGTGTATAATTTTCGCCATATTTTCATCAATACTCATGTGTATGGGGCTGATCCGTTCTATAATGAAACCGTTAAATGAATTTATAAATGCCGCTGACAAGATCGCTGATGGGGATCTAACCGTGGAAGTAAATGTCTCCTCAAAGGACGAACTCGGACAGCTTGCGGAATATTTCAAGAGAATGACTTTGAACCTGCGAACTTTAACTGGCAAAGTCCGGAATGTCTCATTAAAAGTAGGCAATACCGCCCAGGAACTTTCCGCATCAAGCGAAGAAATGAAAGCCATATGTGATCAGATAACAGGAAATACACATGATATTGCCACAGGTGTAAGCTCACAGGCATCCAAAATGAATGAAGTCAGCCGTGCAATGAAGGAAATGTCACAGAGCGTCCAGCAAGTCGCCGCAAACTCACAGAAAGCAGCCGAAGGCGCAACGGCTGCCAGCACGACTGCTTCGAATGTTGGTAAGATGTCAGGCGATGTGACGCATAAGATGACCGAGATCCAATCATCTGTGGATAATTCAGCAACAGTAATAAAACAGCTTGAAGGCAAATCACAGCAAATAGGCGAGATCATAGGCGTGATAACAAATATCGCAGACCAAACAAACCTTCTTGCCCTGAACGCTGCCATAGAAGCGGCACGTGCAGGAGAGCATGGAAGAGGCTTTGCCGTAGTTGCTGATGAAGTAAGAAAACTCGCAGAGGAATCAAGAAATGCCGCAAACCAGATAACAGGATTGATAAAAGAGATACAGCAGGGTACAAATCAGGCTGTTGTGGCCATGGAACAGGGTACAAAGACCGTTGGTGACGGAACTAAGATCATGGATGGCACAGTATCAGCAATCAACCAGATAGTCAAGGCTTCAGCAGATGTATCCACAATGATTAATGAAATTGCAGCAGCCACAGAACAACAATCTGCCTCTGTTGAAGAGATAACAGCTTCAGTAGAAGATGTGTCATCTATATGTGAAGAATCAGCCGCAGGCACACAGGAAACATCAGCGGCAACGAAAGAGCAGGCAGTGTCAATGGATGTGCTTGTTAATGCAGCACAGGAACTGGCAAAATTATCAAATGAATTGCAGGCTGAGATTGCCAAATTCAATATTGGTGAATTAGGAGGACATAATGGCTGAAAAACAACCACAGGACGCAAAAGCAAAATCCGGCGATGAGCTTCAGCTGGTCGTTTTTAATATCGGCACTGCAAAAGCTATTAGTACCCGAATGCAAATAATACCTCAATGAAGATTAAGACGAAAATAACAGGGAATAAGGTACATGATGTAGGTTATTGTGTTTTTTTGCTTCGAAAAGCCCTTGAGCTTGGAGTAGAGAGGTTCAATGCCTATAACACAAAGGAGAATGGAGTCCAGACGCTCATTTCTTTCCTGGAATGCGACAGCGATCAAATATTGACATTCCAGGATTATGTTCAGAATAATAAACCGGAAAATGCGCAAGTATCAGATATCATTTTTGAAGATCATACGGGTTATATAATAGGAATTGTCGACTATATGCACTTTATCCAGGTCGAGCAACTCAGCAAGGGAATACCTGCTATTTTAAGTATTGACAGAAAACAGGATAAAATGCTGGGAAAGCAAGATCAGATGCTGGAAAAGCAAGATCAAACTAAGAATGAGATTAGCGGCGAGATAAGAGAACTCCGGCGGGATTTAAGATCATGCCTTGATGAAAAACTTCTCAAAATAGAAAGTGATATTTTACAGATCAAAGCAAAAATCGGGCTTAAGGCATAACCTTAACCATTCAATTTGATAGCATAAAAATAGCTTTCAATAGCTTTTTTATAGCATCTTGATATCAGAAGCTGTAGCAGCGACCACATAAAGAAGCTCCTTTTTTTCTTTTTTCACACGTTTTTCACAAATTGATATATAAGAAAGCATGTTCAATTTTCAAGTATTGATGAAATTTGGAGAGGGTTTTAGACAAAAAATTTAAAGGCAATATTATGGGCTCAATGAAAATTATGGATCAGATCAATAAGTTAACCCTTAATAGGTTAAATATTGGAAAGAAAATCGCTTATGGTTTCATTGTAGTCAATATATTGTGGTTGATCGTGGTGTATTTTGTTTATTATCATGAGAGAATTATTACAATTTTTGACACTGATGAGGCAATCATGATTTTAATTTTTTTCGCGATCATGTCATCTATACTCATGTGCATTGGATTGACACGTTCCATTATGAAACCCTTAAATGAATTTGATATCGCCGCTAATCGAATAGCGCAAGGAGACCTCACAGTAGATATTGAGGTTACATCCAGGGACGAACTCGGAGGACTTGCAGGATACTTCATAAAAATGACATCTACACTCAGGCGCATAACCGGGAAGGTACAGGATATCTCTTTAAAAATGGCAATTAAAGCAAATGAGCTTTCTGTATCAAGCTCGGAGTTGAAATCTTCAATTGACAATATATCAAATAATACACAGGGTATAGCAGAAGGATCAAGCCAGCAATCAAAAAAAATAGAGAATATCAATAAGATCGTAAATGAGATGTCACTCATCAAGCAGCAGGTTACAGTCGGATCGGAAAGGACGGCGCAGGCTACAAAAGATTCCAATAATACAGCAAAGGAATTACTCCAGAAATCAAATGACTTGATGAACAAAATAAAGGATATTCAGAACTCAGTAAATAAATCCGCCCTTGTCATAAAGAATCTTGATAGTAATTCTGAAAAAATAGGTGAAATAGTAGGAGTAATAACTAATATTGCAGACCAGACAAACCTGCTTGCCCTGAACGCTGCAATTGAAGCGGCCCGCGCCGGGGAGCACGGAAGAGGATTTGCTGTCGTGGCAAATGAAGTAAAGAAACTTGCAGAAGAATCAAGGAATTCGGCAAATAAGATCACAGAACTGATAAGAGAGATACAACAGGAAACGAAAAAGGCTGTGGATAACATGGATCTTGGGACAAAGACCGTTATTGAAGGCACAAAAACGATCGATTCCACTATATCTTCTATAAATAGTATAGTTGAGGCGTCTGAAAATGCTGCTAACATGTTCAGTGAAATAATTGAAATGGCAAAAATGGAGGCAATTTCAATGGAAAAAGTAAAATCCTCAGTTGATGACATTTCTATACTAGCTAAAAAATTTAATGCGGCTATTGAGGAAGCAGATGCACAAGTCCATGAACAGGCGACATCTATTAGCATGTTCACAGATATCGCCAGGGAATTAGCAGAATTGTCGGGTGAATTGAAAAATGAAATTTCTTTATTCAAACAAAAAGATTGAATAAATATTTGTTCACATATTTTTCACAATTATGTATATAATGATATGTAGTATTAACAAGTATTATGGCACCAAATAATTGCTGGGAATTAAAAAATTGCGGAAGAGAGAAAGCCGGAAAAAAAGTAAACGAATTGGGAATATGTCCTGCATCACCTTCTCATGGCAGGGATTGCTGGATGGTAGCCGGGACTTTCTGTGGCGGCAAGGTTCAAGGATCCTTTGCTCAAAAAAAAGCAAGTTGTTTGACATGTGATTGGTATAAAACAGTAAGCTCAACCTGAAAATCTTAATTCTTTAGAGTTTTTCATTTTTTCTCCAAATCATCCGCAAGTTTTAATATCATATATCGCTAATAAAGAATAAACTTGTCTTTTTTTAGACAACGTTGAAATAATTTAGAGTAAGGAGGTTAAATTAAATGAATAAATTTACAGGTATCCTGGCTTTTATGCTTGTGCTTGCAATGTTTGCAGGTACCGCTTCAAGCGAACAGGTTGTTGCTATGCAAGAAATTATGCCTACGGTTAGTATGCCGGTGCCAGAACAGGCATTTAATTTCACGAAGATCGAAATTTCTCCCCAATATACCAATTTCAGGTTAAAGCCGGGAGAAAACAAAGAAACGACAGTCACAATCAGGAATAAAGAGACAAAATCAGTTAGCGTCAAACCAAATATAGTATTAGCGCCATATGGCGGATATAATGTGGATCCAAAATGGATCACAATCACTCCTGAAAGTGCAGATATACCGGCAGAAGGCAGCCAAAAATTCACGATCAAGGTTGTTGTGCCAGGCGATGCTTCAATAGGTAATTCAGGTGTTCAGGTAGCATTCACGGATGAAATAATGCCAACACCATATCCCAGTCCGGTCCCTAATTATATTCATGCTTTACAACTGTCAATTGAAGTCTGGAATGAACCAAAGATACAAATAATGACACCATATCTGAATGATATGCTTGAAGCCGGGAAGGCATATGACTATGAGATAAAACTCAAGAACATCGGGAATGAAGCAATAAATATTGACCCGAAAATAAGTAACGATAATATGTTCTACGGAGGACCAGGGCAGATGTCGCCAGCTTTTACTGATGATGCAATAACAATAACTTCTCCGGCTAATGTTCCTGCTGGCGGGACTGAAACCGTAAAGATCCATGTGGTTGTCCCCGCAGATGCAAAAGGTTCCTACAACGGAGCCATTAAATTGAATATCGATGACCCGTCTGTCCAGGAATGGAACGGAATGGTCCAGATGAGCTTCAACGTGTGGAGGCAACCCACAGAACCTTTTGTCAAGAGTTTCATTATGAATGAGACAAAACCCATTACTATTGAGATAAGCTCCGGTGCTAATAACTATTATGGGTATCCATATGGGATGGCAACGGGAAAAAATAAGAAAGAGCCATCTTTCGAAACAACACTTATTGGGCCTGGTGGCCCGGCTGACCTTAAAGTCACAAAGACAGTTATTAAAGGAATGGTGAATATGGGCGGTCAGGTCGCGCCATGGGAACTTGACAGCAAGGGAATATACCAGGAAAATGGAGCCCAGCTTATTGAAACATATAAGACGAGCGGTTTGACTGGTGAATGGACACTGAAAGTGCTGCCAAAGAACACAGAGAGTTTTGAATACTCTATAATAACAGGAGAGTAATCCTCTCCTATTTATTTTCCTGGAGAGGTTAGATAATGGATAAAAAAATATTAATCACCATTATATTGCTAATTATCGGGCTGGGTATCGGGCTTGCTCTTGACCGGGGGAACTCGAATGCAAGCCCGGATCTGGTACATAATGTCCTATGGCCGGGTGACCGACCGGATAACAGTGCAAAGATCGAAGAATTGATTATGCTGGAAATAGCTCCATATAAGACAGAGTATGAAATGGTGAATATCAGTACAAAAGGTGAAACGAATGACATCCGTGTACGGGTAACAGCCACTACTCTTGATTCGGATATTCCTGATTTATATGATTTTGTATATGAAAACAATGAATTGTTGATGACAGGCTATCTCCTTGAAGCTATACCTGCGATGTACAGGAACGATGCTATCGGGATCGCGCTAACTGACAGGGATTTGGCCACATCGGTTCTCAACCTGGGCGTCCCTTCTGTGAAAAGGATTTTACCAAGGACATCTGAAAAATTCTATGCGCCAAAAACGCTACTCAGTGTTTCATGGAAAGGTATTTCCGCACTTATTGACCCTGATGAAAGAAAAGTTGTCCAGATCTGGAAAGAAAACGCAAAATGAGCTTTATAGAAAATATAGTGGGAACGATAACAAATCCGAAGAATGAAACGGAAAAAATAGCAGAACATCCCATGATCGAGGAAGCTGTAATGTTAATAGGGGTCTATGGGATCCTTACTGCAATCGCAGCCTATATATTATCAAATAAGATCACATATATTATCCCGGGATTTGATAATACATCATCAATGCGATCCCTGATGATTCTCTCCTCTATTGTTGTAGCATTGATCGTACCGATAATTATCTGGTTAATTGGTACCGGAGTAATTCATCTGCTGTCTATGGCTGCAGGTGGAGAGGGTAAGTTTTACCCGCAGATGTTGACAGTAGTCGGATTCAGCTTTCTCCCCATGATCCTCAATGGAATTATCAATATAGGGATTTATTCAATGATCGAACCCCAGGTGATAGATATCTCACCTTCTAATCCAATGGCGATGAAAGAATTATATTCAAGTCCATCTTTTATTGCTTTAGCGCTTATTGGTATCATAATTCAGATATGGTCTACAATTATTTTATATTTTGGCATACGGAACGCTCATAAGATATCCTCTGCTTTATCAGCGATAATTGCTGCAATTCCATTAGTCTTGAGTGTGATTTCAACGGCCTGGAGCTTCAGGGGAATCGGCATCCTATGAAGGCGGTATTGCATATTGAAAATGTCTCAAAATCATACGTTCTTGGCAAAATCGAAGTGCCGGTATTGAACGATATCAATCTCACAATCAATGAAGGCGAGTTTGCGGCAATAATGGGTCCATCCGGAAGCGGAAAAAGTACACTTATGAATATTATCGGCTGCCTTGACAGGCCTACATCCGGAAAAATCGTCATTGCAGACATGGACATTTCAAAGCTGTCTGAAATCGAACTTGCCCGGATACGTGGGAAAAAGATAGGTTTTGTTTTCCAGACTTTCAATCTTATCTCGCGTCTTACTGCACAAAAAAATGTGGAACTGCCTATGGTCTACCAGGATGTTCCCGGAAAGATGAGGGATAAAAGAGCAAAAGCCCTGCTTGAATTGCTGGGGCTGGGGGAAAGAACTGCCCATAAACCTGCGGAACTCTCAGGCGGCCAACGCCAGAGAGTTGCGATCGCAAGGGCTCTTGCAAATGAGCCTGAAATTATTCTTGCTGATGAGCCAACAGGGAATCTTGATTCAAAAACAGGACAGGAAATAATGCAAATATTTGATAAACTCCATAGCGAGGGAAGAACCATTCTCATGGTCACCCACGACCGGGAGCTTGCAGATAATTGCGATAGGATTATCAGGTTAAAGGATGGAAAGATTAATCTGAAGACTTAAGATGGGAAGTAAAATGGAAAGTAAAATGGAGAATCCGGTAAAAGTCCTGAACCTTTCTAAATCATTCAACGGGCAAAATGTTGTCAGGGACATATCATTTGATATCACAAAAGGAGAGGTCTTCGGGCTTATAGGCCCGAATGGCGCTGGAAAGACCACAATAATACGAATGCTTCTTGATATAATAAGGCCGGATTCAGGAGAAATAAGGATATTGAATGACAGGCTATCCGAGGAAACAAAAAACCTGATCGGTTATTTACCGGAAGAACGGGGACTCTATAAAAAACTAACGGTTTTTGAGACCCTGAAGTATCTTGGCGCCCTGAAAGAAATAGATGCAAAAGAAAGAGCAGGAGTGCTTCTTGAAAAGATGGGGATGATAGAGCAAAAAGGTAAAAAAATTTCTGAACTTAGCAAAGGGATGCAGCAGAAAATACAGATAATAGCGGCCATCATCCATGATCCCGAGTTCATAATCCTTGATGAGCCTTTCAGCGGACTTGATCCTGTTAATATGAAACTCGTGAAAGACCTCATAATGGAACTTGGAAAAGAAGGAAAAACAATTCTTATCAGCACACACATGATGGACCAGGTGGAACGGATGTGCAACAGGATTTTTATGATACACAAAGGAGAAGGTGTCCTGTACGGGAAAATTGATGAGATCAAATCGCGCTACGGTAAAAACACTGTTTTACTTGAGTTTGAGGGTGAACTCAAAAACATCCCCGGGGTCAAAAAAATAAACAACTCTGGCAATTATGCTGAATTGATACTGGAACCGGGAACAGATTCACAGGTTTTATTGAAATATCTTGCAGAAATTATAAGGGTCAACAAATTCGAGGTATCAGCTCCTTCTCTTAATGAAATATTCATACAGGTGGTGGAGGGAACATGAGCAAGTGGCGAATCATAGCAAAACATGAATACCTGACAAATATCAAACGAAAGGAATTCCTTTTTGTTACATTCGGGATTCCACTTTTTATCATTTCAATTCTGGGTATTTCGTTCTTTTTAATCGGGGTGGGAGGGCACAATGAGGAAAACAAGATAGGCTACGTTGACAGGACGGGCCTGTTTGATTCTTCAAACCTGACAAAATACAATGATGAAGAACTTGCAAGAAAAGACCTTCTTGACAATAAGATCACGAACTACTTTGTCATTCCGGAAAATTATACAGCTACCGGAAAAATCATTATTTTTTCTTCAAAGAAGAATTTCGCAGATAATATGAAGATCGAAGATCAGATCAGGAATTTTCTTCTGGATAATCTCTTAAAAAATGAGCCTTCCGACATTATTGAGAGAATAAAAAAGCCAATGAACAGCGAATATTTCACACTAAATGAAAAAGGTTTAGAAAGCGAAGATAGTGGATTTACGATAGTATTATTACCTCTTGTTTTTTCAATGCTTTTTTCCCTCTCCATATTCGCTTCTTCGGGTTTTCTCCTTCAGAGTGTTATTGAAGAAAAAGAGAACAGGATAATGGAAGTAATACTTTCATCTGTTTCTCATAAGGACCTTCTTATAGGCAAGATCATTGGTCTTGGAGCGCTTGGGCTCACCCAGATACTGATATATTTAATAGGCGCCACGGCAATAATATTAATTAATCCTTTAGCCCTTTATCTTATTATTTCTCAGATCCATATTTCTATTCCATTACTGGCAGCAGGAATTATTTATTTCATACTGGGTTACGTAGTCTTTGCAGGCATTATGGCAGGTGTTGGGGCTATTGCAACGACATCCAGGGAAGGACAGCAGATAGCAGTCATATTTTCATTAACAGGATCATTTCCCTTTATGTTCTCGCAATTCATAATCACAAAGCCGAATGAAATCTTTGCAAAGGCGCTTAGTATTTTTCCACTGACATCACCAATAACGATGATGATGAGGCTCTCAATAACAGATGTACCTCTTTATGAAATAATAATCAGTATAATTGTATTGGTTGTCTCAGCTTACTTTATTGTAGAAATATCTGTAAGGATATTCAGGGCAAGCCTGCTGATGTATGGGAAAAAGCCAACCATTAAGGAGTTGATAAAATATGTACGACAGGGTTAGATTATTATTAACAATATTCATCATAATATTTTTTGCAGGAATTTCAGAAGCAAACATCGGTGAAAACTCACTTAGAGTCAATCTTATAAAATACGATCCTTATCCTGTTAATCCGGACACGGATCTCAACGTATGGATACAGGTGAAGAACATTGGTGAAAACGATGTAAGCGGGGCAACTATTGAGTTAATTCCGACCTATCCTTTTACCATTAAACCCGGTGAAAGCGCCATAAAGAATCCAGGAACGATACGGAAAAATGATGAATTGGTGTATAAATTTTCGATGCATGTTGATAAGAACGCATTTATCGGTACGAATACACTTGAAGTCGGTTATAGAATTCTGGACAACGGGTTTACGAAAAAGGAATTCGATATCGAAGTAGGAACCGATGTAGTGGATGCAAGAGGGACGGTAAGGCTTGAAAAAACCACATCGTACCCTGAAGTACTGATGCCGGATGATAGCGGTACAGTAACGCTGAACCTCAAAAACAGCGCTTTAGAATATACCATCAAAATGGACAATAAAGATTACAGTATGAACGCCCACATACAATCGGCACAACTTGTAGGGAACGAATTCATAGAAGTAACCGGTGAACCCTATTACAATGCCGGTATCGTTGGACCTGGAGACTCAATAGACTTCCCTTTTTCAATAATGGTCAGGAACAATACCCCGGATGGCACATATTTCCTTGATTTCAATTTAAAAGGGGCTGCAAGGTTATACAGTCTTAACCTGAAAATACCGGTAAAAGTGGATTCTTCCTCTATCCAGAGTACACTTTCCGAGACGCCGAAATTGAATCCGGGTGGTGTTATTCTAAGCGTTGCAAATAACAGGCCCAATTCAGTAAATGCCGCAACTGTTATTCCGGAAGGCAATGGGACATTTGAACCTGCGGAATATTTCATAGGCACAATGGAACCTGACGAACTTTTTACGGTCAAGTTCGACTTGAAAGCAAATGATGATAAAGATATCCGGTTCAAGCTCAGGTTCAAGAACGGGAACAACTGGCATGAATCAGAGGCATTGAACGTGAAGCTGAATGGTTCTGATCCCTTACTTTCCCAAAATACAGAAAACTCCTCTTTACTTCCGGTAATCTTGATTCTTGCAGCAGTGTTTGTAATTATTGGCGCGTTCTTTATTTTCATGAAGCGAAGGAGAGCTAAATCTGCATGAAGCTGATAGATGCTCTGGACCAGGTTTTCCTCAGCTTTAGCAGCAACAAATTCAAGACGATCATGTCATGCCTTGGCATCATAATAGGGGTCATTGCAATTGTTGTCATGCTTTCAGTAGGTGAAGGGATTCAAGCTGGTGTGGGGCAGGTATTTAGCGGGATGGATCTGGATGTCATAACAATATTCCCCGGAGGGGCAGGATTTGAATCAGGTAAACTCGTATATCAAAAACCTGCTGAATTTGATGATAAGGATATTCACGCCCTTGAGAATACAATTGGCGTAAAAACCGTATTGCCAAGGCGTGGAAGTGGAGTATCTATAAAATTCAGGGATGAAGAGCGTTCATTCTCATTGAACGCCATCTCGCCATCCAAAGAGCAGGATCTGTTAGAATCCATAGATATGGGACGTTTTCTTCTGGAATCTGATAAAAGTGGAATAGTCATAGGTAGTGATATTGCAAACAAGATGTTCAAATTCCCTTTGAATCCAGGAATGCGTTTGACCCTGGTCAACAAGGATAACGATGTTAGTAAGGAATTTACGATAGTGGGAATTTTTAAGGAAACAGAACAAACATCCCCATTTGTGGGCAATATGAACATGGAGATGTATACCAGTCACCAGGCAATGAAGGAATTGCTTAATTTGAAAAAATATTCGTATTCTATGATACTTGTGGAAGCTGAGGACCAGAATACCATAGAAATTACTGCCAAAAAAATAGACGACAGCCTGAGGAGGCTGCATAAGGACGAAGGCTATACTGTTAATATCATGAAGTCTCTTCTTGAGTCATTTGACCAATTCTTCAAAATACTAAAATACGGCCTCGGCGGGATAGGGGCAGTTTCGCTTGCAGTAGGAGGGATCGGGATCGTGAACGTGATGATGCTTACCGTTACTGAGCGCATAAAAGAGATCGGTGTCATGAAAGCCGTTGGCGCGACCCGTGACAATATCCGGGTGCTTTTCCTGCTTGAGTCGGGGCTTCTCGGGGCTGTGAGCGGCCTGATCGGAATAACCATCGGAGCAGGGATATCTTTTTTGATATCCACATTTGGTGATTTCCCGATAGCGGTCAGCTGGACTTCGCTTGCAGCAGGGCTGATCTTTGCAATTGTTACTACAGTTATCGCCGGAGTTTATCCGGCAAATAAAGCAGCAAGGCTTGACCCGGTAGAAGCGTTGAGGGCTGAGTAAGGTCAAAAAAGCCGCATTCTGGAAATTTCAAATAGCTCCCTTTCCTTTTTCACATGTTCGTACCCGGATCACTTCTTCAACCGGGAGGATGAATATCTTACCATCGCCAATATTCCCGGTTTTTCCGATGTCGCAAATTATTTCAACTGCTTTTTCAAGATCCTTATCATCCACGACGAGCTCAAGTTTGGTCTTCGGGAGAAGATCAACCCTGTATTCGCTTGTCCTGTATGAAAGCACAACGCCCTTCTGCCGTCCTCTTCCTTTTACTTCATATGTTGTAAGTCCGATAAAACCTGATGTGGCAAGAGCTGTTTTGATTTCACCCAGCTTCTCCGGCCTTATTATTGCTTCTATCTTTTTCATGATGTTACCTCAAGATTTTTGTTATTCATTCTCTTACACATCTTTCCTCCATCCGGCTGGTATCCTCTTTTCATGTACCATTCCTGTAATTTAATGTCGGATACAAGAGGATCTGTTGAAAAAAGTCTTAACTCAACTTTTTGAAATCCAAATGTCATGGCTGTCTTTTCAGCAAAAGCAAGTAACTTGCTTCCTAACCCTGTGTTCCTGAATTTTCTGTCAACAAATACTTCTTCTATGGTAAGCGCTTTTTCATTCCCCGGGACTTTTATTATGAGTTCTCCTGCCATACAATCATACATGTTTATCCTGTGACATTGCAATTCACCCCATTGCGTCCTGTATTTGTATATCTCATCTATCGACATATTCTCCCAAATTTGGTTTGAATTTTTTTCCATATCCATCATCTTCTCACAAATATGCCTTTTCGCCATGCTGGGAAACGTCAAGACCATCTATTTCTTCCTCATCCTTTACCCGCAGGCCCATCGTTGCATCAAGGACCTTCAGTATTATGGCCGTCCCTATGAGTGAATATGCCATCACGGCAATGATCGCTATCAACTGCTTTACAACAAGCCCCGGGTTTCCGAAAATAAGCCCGTCTGCCCCATTAGAGTTAATCGCTAAGGAAGCAAATATCCCGGTCGCGATCGCGCCCCATGTACCTCCGACCCCATGGCATGCCATAACGTCAAGTGAATCGTCAATATTTGTTTTCTTTGACCGCAGATGCATCGCAAAGTAGCAGAATATCCCGGCTCCGATACCAATTATGATCGCAGGGACCACACCCACAAAACCCGATGCTGGAGTTATGGCTACAAGACCTGCGACAGATCCTGTTATTATGCCGACTGTATTCGGCTTTCCTCCATGCATCCAGCTTACGAATGTCCATGTAAGAGCCGCTGCCGCTGCTGAGGTGTTCGTAACAATGAAAGCACTCGCAGCAAGTCCGTTTGCTGCCAGGGCGCTTCCGGCATTGAAACCGAACCAGCCAAACCACAGGAGCACGCCTCCGATTATGGTCATCGGGACATTGTGCGGCGCCATGTTTTCGTTTCCATATCCAAGGCGTTTCCCGATAATTATTGCCGCTGCGAGGGCTGAGACACCTGCTGTTATATGAACGACAGTGCCTCCGGCAAAGTCAAGGGCGCCAAGAGTGCGTATCCATCCTCCTGTTCCCCATACCCAGTGCGCCACCGGGTCATAGACAAGAGTCGCCCACAGAACCGAGAAAACCATCAATGTGCTGAATTTCATCCTGTCTGCAAATGCGCCTGTTATCAATGCAGGTGTGATTATGGCAAACATGGCCTGGAATATCATGAATACGGAAGCAGGTATCGTTGCAGCGTAATCAGGGTTGGGCGCTGCGCCGACACCATTCAGGCCGATCCATTCAAGTCCTCCTATCAATCCATGTCCTTTGTCAGGCCCGAATGCAAGGCTGTACCCAAAAAGCACCCATTGGAGGCTTATAATTGCAAGAATAATAAAGCTGTGCATTATAATTCCAAGGACATTTTTTTTCCTGACCATCCCGCCATAAAAAAGTCCCAGGGCGGGTGTCATGAGCATAACAAGGGCAGCCGAAACAAGTACCCAGGCGGTATCTCCTGAATTAATCCCGCCTCCATCTTCGGCAAGAGCAGGCATTGCTAATATTAAAAAGATCACTACTATCAATGTAGCAAATCTTGTTTTTCCTATCTTGTACACTGAATATCACCTCTTTTGCATCCTTAACAAGGTATACGGTCAGTTACTGTAGATTTTAAACTATATAAAACTTTCTCTAAAAGTATAAATCTTTATATATTATTAAATCTCCAATGGATTGCCGTTTACCTGGCACAAGGCTATTAGTTCCTTTTTTTGTTGCAAAGGCCATCTGGAGTTTATACATATCATTAATTTTAATACTGAAAGCATTTATATACTTTTAAATATCCAGTAGGCTGTCGTTTACCTTAAAGGAGGATGAAATGAGACAGATAGCAATATATGGAAAAGGCGGGATCGGTAAGTCCACAACAACCCAGAACCTTACCGCAGCGCTTGCATCAATTGGAAAGCGTGTGATGCAGATCGGTTGTGACCCCAAGGCAGACTCAACAAGGATGCTCCTCTGGGGAAAAGTGCAGGCAACAGTCCTGGATACGATGAGAGATAACGGCCCGGGTGGCGTGACACTTGATGTTGTCCAGCACACAGGCTTTGGCGGAATAAAGTGTGTAGAGGCTGGCGGTCCTGAGCCGGGGGTCGGCTGTGCAGGAAGAGGAGTTATTACAGCTATAAAACTCCTGGAAGAACTTGGAGCCTACAATGAAGATTTCGATTTCGTCTTCTACGATGTGCTCGGAGACGTAGTATGCGGCGGCTTTGCCATGCCTATTCGCGAGGGCTATGCTAAAGAGATATACATTGTGGCAAGCGGGGAACTAATGGCGCTCTATGCCGCCAACAATATCTGTAAGGGTATAGTGAAATTTGCAGAGAACGGGGATGCGCGTCTTGGCGGCATAATATGTAATTCCCGAAACGTTGATAATGAACTTGAACTTCTGACCGAATTCGCAAAAAAGATCGGCTCACATTTGATCCAGTTCGTGCCACGTGATAACATGGTGCAGCGAGCAGAGATCAACCGCAAGACGGTGATCGATTTTGACCCCACATGCAAGCAGGCCGAAGTTTACAGGTCGCTTGCTAAAAACATCATAGATAATACGAATTTCGTGATACCAAGGCCAATGGCTATGCAGGAGCTTGAGAACATGATGGTTGAATTTGGAATAGTGGAGAAGTGAGAACATGAAGATGATACGTGCAATAATAAGACCACACAAAGAAGAAAAAGTTGTTGAGCACCTGGAAAAAGAAGGGTTTGTGTCCCTTACCAAGATGAACGTGTTTGGGCGCGGCAAGCAGAAGGGTATCAGGGTGGGGACGGTATGTTACGATGAGCTGCCCAAAGTGATGCTAATGCTTGTTGTAAATGACGAGGATGTAACAAAAGCCATCAATGTCATCCAGAATAGCGCACGTACCGGGAATATCGGTGATGGAAAAATATTCGTGACCGAAGTTTCAGAAGCGTACACTGTAAGGACAGGCGCATCGGGATTATAGGTGAAAATATGAAGGAAGTTATCGCCATAATACGAAGACATAATTTGCCGGAGACAAAAGCAGGTCTTCTCGGAATAGGTGTTCCAGCGATCACAATGATAAGCGTTGAAGGCAGAGGCAAACAGAAAGGATTACCAGGCTGGAATTATGAACTTGATCCCGCACTCACAGAGTTAGAGGAAAAAAATTTAGGGGCTAGCATGCGCTTTATCCCTAAGCGGATGATCTCAATTGTGGCTAGGGATGAGGATGTCCCGAAAGTGGTTGAAACCATAATCAGGACAAATCAAAGCGGGCACATTGGAGATGGAAAGATCTTCATTTGTCCGGTGGATAATGCTGTAAGAGTACGGACAGGAGAGAGCAAAGAACAGGCGATCAAGTAAGATCGATCAAGTATTGAAAAACCACAGAGCGCACAGAGTACACAGAGAAAAACAACATACCTCTGTGAACTCTGTGTCCTCTGTGGTTGATTTTATTGAAGTAATAAGGAGAAAAAAATGACAACAATATTACCGGAATGCGATATCCCGATACCGCAGCGTAAGCCGCATATCGTATGCCATGACCCTGAGAACATGGTCTTGCCCATGTGCAATGTCCAGACAGTTCCAGGAGACATGACCGAGCGCGGCTGCACATTTGCAGGATGCAGGGGTGTAGTTGGCGGGCCTGTAAAGGACGCGATACAACTGGTGCACGGCCCGATCGGATGCGCCTACTATACATGGGGCACGCGCAGGAACCTTTCAGACACGAAGCTGCACAGGAAGTACTGCTTCAGTACAGACCTGACCGAAGAAAGCGTGATATACGGCGGTGCAAAAAAGCTGTTAAATTCCATAATAGAAGCGCATGAACTCTTTCCGGAAGGAAAGGCGGTGTTCGTGTATTCCACATGCGTGGTCGGATTGATAGGTGACGACACAGATGCGATATGCAAGCAGGCGCAGGAAAAGATCGGGATACCCGTTATACCCTTCCACTGTGAAGGTTTCAGGGGCGTGAGCCAGTCCCTGGGGCATCACATCGCCAACCGCACGCTGTTTGAAAAAGTGGTCGGAACAGAAGAACCTGCCGAGATAACGCCTTACGACATGTGCATAATCGGTGAATTCAACATCGACGGTGATGCGTGGATCGTCAAACCGCTGTTTGAAAGAATGGGCGTGCGGGTGCTTTCAGTATTTACAGGCAATGCCTCCTATGATGATATTCCACCCATGCACAGGGCGAAGCTCAATATCGTGCAGTGCCAGAGGTCATCCACATATATCGCAAAGATGATCCGGGACAAGTACGGTGTCCCATATATCAACGTATCCCTGTTTGGCATGAAGCAAACGGCAGAGGCGCTTCACGATGTGGGAAAATTCTTCCATCTTGAAGAAAATGCAGAAAAAGTAATAGCACAAGAGCTTGCATTGTACCAGTCCGGGATCGATCATTATAGAAAGAAACTTGAAGGTAAGAAATGCTTCATATACCAGGGAGCTCCGCGCGCCTGGCACTGGATGGGGCCAATGAGGGAATTGGGCATCGAAACTATCCTCACGGCTACAACGTTCGGTCATAAGGACGACTATGAGAAAATAATGGAAAAGGCAAATCCAGGGCATATCTGCATAGACAATCCAAATGCCCTGGAGATAGAGGAATACCTGGTAAAACTCAAGCCTGATTTCTTTATCGGCGGACTGAAAGAGAAATACCTGACATACAAGCTTGGCATTCCCTTTATCAATGGTCATTCCTACGAAGAAGGACCATATGCCGGTTTTGAGGGATTCGTGAATTTCGCAAAGGACATCGATGTTGCAGTGAACAGCCCGGTCTGGAAATTCATAAACCAGCCCCTGGAGGCGAAGTAAATGGCACGAAGTGTAACTATCAACCCCCCTAAGATGTGCCAGCCCATGGGCGCTATACTGGCTTATATGGGAGTACATGGATGTGTGCCGCTTGTACACGGTTCTCAGGGATGCAGCACGTATCCGCGCTACAATATAGCGAGGCATTTCAGGGAATCGGCTGAAGTGGCGGTTTCCTCGCTTGCTGAGGATGCAGCAGTATATGGAGGAGCCAGGAACCTGACAGAGGCGATAAAGAACGTGAAGTCGCGTCTTGATCCTGCCCTCATCGGAATATGCACAACATGCATGAGCGAGACAATAGGCGATGATGTAAAACTGATATCAAAGAAGGCGATTGCGCCTAATGATACAATGAGAATAATCCCTGCATCTACTCCGAGCTATGTGGGCACGCATCTTACAGGCTACGATAATGCCATGAGGGCTCTTGTGGAAACACTGGCTTTAAAGGGTGAACCCAACAATAAAATAAACATCATCACGGGCATAATAAATCCCGGAGATATCAGGGAGATAAAAAATATGCTTCGCATCATGAATGTAAGGAATATATTCCTGTCCGATATCTCGGAGACCCTTGATACTCCTATCATGCCAGGAGGGCACAGGCCATTGCTGCCTGATGGAGGAACAGAGCCATCTGATATCATTGATTCGGCAAATTCACTGGGTACTATCGCCATATGCAGGACAGCAGGTTCTGCTGCAACGTATCTCCAGAACAAGTTCAAAGTATCGGCACTGCTTGCTCCAGCGCCCATAGGTGTTGCAAACACTGACAAGTTCGTGCGAAACATCAGTATGTTAAGCGGTGCTCTGATCCCTGATGAGATCAAGAAAGATCGCGGGCGCCTGATAGACTGCATGGTTGATGTACATCACTATATGTATGGACGCAAAGTAGCGATATTTGGCGATCCTGATCTTGTGTCTGCAATCGTCAGGTTCTGCGCTGAAGCTGGGATGAATCCCACAGTAGCGATGACAGCTACAAAGCATAAGGATTTTGCACCTGACATAAAGGCAGTAAATACTGAATATAAGACAGATACCCAGATCCTTGAAGGCACTGACCTGTATGAATTCCAAAAGGTTGTAGAAACACAGGGAGCAGAATTGATACTTGGAAATTCCAAGGGCAAGGACGTTGCAGATGATGTGGGCGTTCCACTTGTACGGTTTGGCTTCCCTGTGTACGACCGTGTTGGCGTGTACAGGTATTCCATAATGGGCTACAATGGTTCAATATATCTGCTTGATTTGATGACAAATGCGATCCTTGGGCACAATTATGATCCTGACAAGCTTCATCAGTGAGGTGAAAATATGGAATACGTAACCGGAATAACAGCATCAGGCGGGAGCTGGACTCCAATCTTTGTTGTAAAAAGCAATATCAACGACTGCGGATGCTGCGGAAAGTGCTTCAAGATATGTGGACGCGGTGTGTTCGAATACATAGACCATCCAAATGCTGATGACCTATGCGGCGCCAAGGTCATGACAGTCGCGCATCCTGAGAACTGCATCGGCTGCAGTGCTTGCGCACGTGGATGTCCGAAGAAGAATATCATATGCGAACCGAAGGTCAGGGCAAGATGACAGGTTGGGGAACGTAGAAAATACTACAATTGGAGATAGAATATGTCCAAAATAAGCCACATCCTCCTCCCTGACCCGGTGGTAGTTCCCACCGGGACCAAACTGAATGATACTGTACAGCTTATGAAGAAGAATAGAATCGGTAGTGCCCTTGTCTGTAAAAACTGCAGGCTTACCGGTATTATCTCGGTGGAAGATGTTATGCAAAGAGTAGCAAATAAAGTAAATCTGGATGTTCCGGTAGATGAGATCATGCACTCACCTGAGCTAACTATTGATGTGGAAAAATGGCTCATTGACGCCATCATTATGTTCGATCGTTGCAAAGCATCTCATATAGCGGTTGTCGAACATGGAGAGAAAGTAGGAATTATAAGAGTCGATGATATTCTGCATACATACAGGTTCAACGCTGAATGCCAAACGATATGCAAATCCCGGAGAAATAATGAGACGAAAAGAAAAGGAAATTAAAAATATAACAGAGATCGAGACGATCATTAATGAATCTCCCGTATGCAGGATCGCTCTTTCAGATAACGGTCTGCCATATATGATACCAGTGTGCTTCGGATATAGTGACAGGCATCTTTATTTCCATTCGGCAAATATTGGTGAGAAGATAGATATTCTCAAGAAAAATAACAATATATGTTTTGAATTTGATATTTATGAGGGATTAATGACAAAAGGAAATCCCTGCGAATGGGATGTACTATATAAGAGCGTTATCGGGTATGGGAAAGCATTTTTTATCGATGGATCAGAAGAAAAAATAAATGCTTTGAATATAATTCTAAAGCATTATAGTGATGAGTCCTTCGTATTTCCTGAAAATCAGATCAGGAATGTGACGGTTATCAAGGTTGATATTGAAGAAATCACTGGAAAAAAATCGGGATAATTATGGATGACATAATTATTCTTTCCATCCTCATATTTGCGGCTGGATTGTTGTACTCCTCAGTGGGTCATGCCGGAGGATCGGGATATATTGCAGTAATGGCACTTTTCGGTCTTTCGCCCGATACTATGAAACCCACAGCACTTGTCCTGAATATCCTCGTAGCAGCGATAGCAACAGTGCAATTCTACAGAGCGGGTTATTTCTCATGGAATACTTTCTGGCCATTTGCAATAAGTTCGATCCCGTTTGCGTTCATAGGCGGCGCCATGTCCCTTCCGGGTAATCTATATAAACAAATCGTGGGTCTTGTGTTGTTATTCGCAGCTTACCACTTTTTTCGCAAAAAGCAGTCAGCGCTCGCAAATCCCTTCAAACCAATTCCTGTTCTGGCAGCTATACTGGCAGGAGCCGGAATCGGTTTGCTCTCCGGAATGGTAGGTGTAGGCGGCGGTATCTTCCTTACCCCTCTTATCCTGTTCATGGGCTGGGCAGGAACAAAGCAAACCGCAGGTGTTTCTGCTATGTTCATTCTTGTGAACTCAATATCTGGAATGGCAGGACATATTACAGGTGTAAAATTCCTCCCTGATATGATCTATATTCTGGGTCTTGCAGCAGTTCTTGGGGGTACAATAGGTTCTTACATGGGAAGCCGGAGATTTGCGAATGCAACTCTTTATCAACTACTTGCAGTGGTTCTTCTCATTGCAGGTGTAAAATTCATGATAGTGTAAATCAAATAATTGGACTTAATACACATACATATTCCCATACGGCCGAAGCGACAATGGCACCATCTTTGTGAACTTTGCGTTCATGACCTCGTCAAAGTCAAATCCGAAATACTCACAGTATTCCTTAAGATAGCTGCTTATAAGCTTTGTATCCTCCCCGCTCAATTCAAGGCAGCTTACTTCTTTTCCGAGATTAAAAGGATCAACCTTCCCGCGGATGTACATTACACCTCCGTGCATGCCTGTTCCTACATAATCACCAACAAGCGGGCTTTTTCCATTCATGCCAAGAAGGATCATTATCCCTCCTGCCATGTATTCGCCGAAAAAATCACCGGCTGTGCCGCCAGCTATGATAATTGGTACCTGTTTCTTATACTCTTTCATATGGATACCCACACGGTATCCCACATCACCTTTGATGTACAGCTTCCCTCCGCGCATCCCGTAACCGATGATATCGCCCACATTACCGTGAACAATGATCTCACCGGCATTCATGGTGTTCGCAAGACCATCCTGCCCGTTGGCGTTAACGATGATCTTTGGTCCGTTCATAAAAACTCCCAGGTCATTGCCCGGAGTGCCGTTAATGGTGATTTTTACATTTTCGTTCAGCCCTGCACCGATATATCTTTGACCGCATATGTTATCAAGCTCGAACTCTTTCTCGCCCTGTGCCACTGCATCGCGGATCATCCTATTCAAGGGCCTGTAATGCATACCTTTTGCATCAATTCTCATAATTATCACTGTCCTATTCCTGCATGCTTGATCCCAAGTATGTCAAGTGTTTCCTGGCTCAATCCAACCCCCCGCAAACGTTCACGGCTTCCGCGCAGCGATTCGATTGCATTTATCCCGAGTGAACCCAGCACTTCCTGGATCTCATGACCCCATGCAGTAAGCAGGTTGCACAACCTGTCTGCCCCTACTTCCGGATTCAGCCTGCGCACGAGTTCAGGTTTCTGGGTCGCAATACCCCATGCGCAGTTGCCCGTATAGCATTTCTGGCACACGCGGCAGCCCAATGCAATAAGCGATGCTGTCCCTATGACACATGCATCCGCGCCAAGCGCAATAGCCTTAACGACATCCGCGCTTTGCCTGATGCTTCCACCGACAAGGATAGAAGCGCGGTTGCGGATGCCTTCCTGTCTCAGTCGGTCATCCACTGCGGCAAGAGCCAGTTCTATAGGTATCCCTACATGGTCCCTGATGATCATAGGGGCAGCTCCTGTTCCGCCCCTGAAGCCGTCTATCATTACTACATCAGCGCCCGCCCTGACAATACCGCTGGCAATGGCTGCTACATTGTGGACTGCTGCTATCTTGACAGATACGGGTTTCTTATAATCTGTGGTCTCTTTTATAGCGTATATCAATTGCGATAAGTCTTCAATTGAATATATATCATGATGCGGCGCCGGGGAAAGTGCATCTGTGCCCACAGGTATCATGCGCGTCTTTGAGATATCCTCACCTACTTTCTCGCCAGGCAGGTGACCGCCAATTCCTGGTTTTGCGCCCTGCCCGATCTTGATCTCCACAAGAGCGCTGTTGTTCAGGTATTTGCTTGTTACACCGAACCGCCCTGATGCGACCTGGACGATAATACTGCCAGTATAACCCGCAAGGTCTTCATGCAGCCCTCCTTCACCTGTATTCATTAGCGTCCCCATGCGCTTTGCTGCCATTGCAAGTGACTTGTGGGCATTCAGGCTGATAGCGCCATAGGACATCGCCGCGAATACAATTGGAATATCCAGCTTCACCTGCGGCGCAAGTTCTGTCTTAAGGCTGATATTATCCCCATCAAATTCAAGGGTCTCAGGTTTAGCGCCAAGATACGTGCGAAGCTCCATTGGTTCACGGAGAGGATCTATCGAGGGATTAGTCACCTGGCAGGCATCAATTAACATGTGATCCCAGTAAATGGGATAGGGCAAAGGATTGCCCATGCCAGTCAATATGATACCGCCGCTATCAGCTTGTTTGAGAATATTTTTCCTTATCTCAGGCGACCAGTTATATCCGTCTTTGTAATCAAGAGGATTCTTAGTGATCGTGATAGCGCTTTCCGGACAGAATGTTGCGCACCTGTGGCAAGCTACACACAGCCTGTTATTGGTCGTGACCTTATCCTTGAATTCAATAGCGTTGAAACTGCAATTTATTACACAGCGTTTGCATTTTCGGCATCTTTCATGATCAACATTAATCTTGAATTCTGCCGGCAGTTGTGATTCCATTATTCCACCTCTGCCTTTAACGTACCAAAAACCGGTGTTCCTGCCCTGGGGCTCCAAACCTCATCAAGGTCTGGCGCGATTTCCCTTATTGCGGATTCCTCAGATGCCATGTAAAGCATATCGTCCTTTCGAGCTGCCGTCATGGGGCGAAGCTTGATCCTGTCGTTTAATCCGATCATGCCCCGGCTATGTCCAATGATTATGCTAAAAGGTCCATTTAATAGAGTGCTTCCATATACCTGCCTCAGGGCGATGGCTGCCTTCTTTTTCCCGGGTTCCATGCGGTCTATGTCTTTCCAGAATGGGGCTGCAAGCGCTTTTGCTGCGGTTTCAACCGGAAGCTTATGCTTTCTTACGAGTAGGTCGAATAGGTAAGCGATAACTTCGGTATCAGTTCTTAATTCAAGCCTGTACCCGAACATCTCAAGATAGCGCTTGTTGATCCCATAAGAGGATATTTCACCATTATGTACTACAGACCAGTCAAGAAGGGTGAAAGGGTGAGCGCCTCCCCACCAACCAGGTGTGTTCGTGGGAAACCTGCCGTGGGATGTCCATATATAAGCGCTGTAATCCTCCAGTTTGTAAAACTTTCCGATATCTTCAGGAAAGCCAACACCCTTAAAAGCACCCATGTTCATGCCGCTTGATGCCACAAAAGCCCCGTCTATCTCAGAATGTATCTTCATTACTGTTTTTGTGACATAGTCTCTCTCTGAAAGGAATTCAAGTTTATTCTCAGGCACCTCAAGAAAATATCTCCAAAGAATAGGGGGATCACATACGCCATTTTGCCTTTGCGTGGGTATGACTTCATCCTTATCAACGTTGAAGTGATCCTTGAAGAATTCTTCAGTATTCTGTTTAGCCTGCACATTATCAAACATCATGTGAAAAGCGTACATGTCTTTTCTTTTTGGATAAATACCATAGGCTGCAAACCCCCCGCCAAGACCGTTTGAACGGTCGTGCATGCAGGCAATTGATCGGATAATCACTTTGCCGCCAATGCGTCTTCCATCTTCGCTCATCAATCCTGATATCGCACATCCGGACGGTATTCCATCAGACTTCATTTTCTTCTCCATTATTATCAATATGATCAAGTAATTTCTTCAATTCTTCTCCCCCGCTCTTTGGTGACTCTTTTAGTTTGAGTTTTTTTCGCACGGATGAGGGCTCACCAAGTCTTCCATCTTTTTTAAACATCTCGATACTCGCAATAAAGGCTTTAGGCCCTTTCCCTTTTTCAATAGCCATATGCTTTAGTTTGTCAAATATCTTATTCATTCCCATTTTCTGAGGACAGAGTTCATAACATGTATAACAGTCAACACACCGCCATATGCTATGTGATTCTATTACTGCCTCAAGTTCACCTGAAAGCAATCTTCCAATTATTTCATTCGGATTGAAATCCGGATTTACCTTTACAACCGGGCAGTCATTAACACAGGCTGCGCACTCGTAACACTTGCGCATGGAGCCCAGGTCGAAAATCTCTTTTAATGTCTTTAGATAATTATATTTTGAATCCCATTTCGCCAGGAATCCTGCTGTATCGATCCTGTGCATGTCCAATCCGAGTTCCCCGGTTGAAAAACCCATGGCAAGACCGAGCAACTCAGGATAAAATAGAATTGGAACGTTCAGTTTTTCGCCTGTTTTTTGCATCATATATTGGCGTGAATCGTATTGCATGAAGCATGAAGGGCAGGTTAGTGAGATCGCATCTGCTTTTTTTGTTACTTCCATCAGTTTCATTCGTGCCAGGGCTGTTGCTTCTTCCGGTTCATCCGCGGTGTTAAGATTGCCGCCACAGCACAACATTTTTGTTTCATATTCGATACTCTTTGCCCCGAGCGCCTCTATAAGTGCATCGAATTTTTTTGGTTTGTTCGGATCATCAAAGAAAATGGAAGAACTGGGACGCAGCATGTGGCAGCCATGATGGGTGGCAATTTTCATACCATCGAAGGATTTTGTGATGTTCTGTTTTATTTTCGGGATTCCAATTTCATCATGAAGGACTTCAACAAGATGTTTCACCTTGATCGTTCCACTATATTCCAGTCCTTCCAAAGCAAGAATTGCATTTACTTTATCCCTTATTTTGTGATTTACATGCATTTCGCTTTCCACTGATTTTAATGTGCTGTAACAACCATTGCACGGGACCAGAAGGTCATGGCCTGCTTTTTGCGCAATACATAGATTTCTGGCTGCCGTTACGTACCAGGCCATATCTCCGATCGGTTTTATGATGCTTTTTGTAGGGCAGCATGTGGCCCCTTCAAGATCGTGAAGAACACAACCCAGCTTGGAAAAAACGAGTCTGGTTGATTTTTCCATGAAGGGAAAACGTGCGGGGATGATACAACCTAAGAATAAAGTATATTCGGGCATTTTTTTCCTCTATTAAGGGAATCCGACTATCACCCTACCACTATTTAAAGTTTCCTATGCCACATTAATGTTATCTGTTGATAAAGTTTATATGGTATTAGCTCTTCATCTGTTTTCCCCTCTGGGAGATATATATGAAAAAAGAACCATTAAGTCCGGAATCAAGAGACTCTGCTTTCAAAGAGCAGGTCTTAAAGACACCTGCCGGAGAAAAGATCCAAACCTGCATGCAATGTGGAATATGTGTGGGTTCCTGTCCTGTTAGCCACGAAATGGATCATTCCCCGCGCGAGCTGGTACGCATGGTGCAGCTTGGCTTGAAGAGGGAAGTGCTCTCAAGCAACACGATATGGATATGCACAACGTGCTTCTCATGCTCTGTCCGATGTCCGAGGGGCATTCATCCTACTGAACTTATGGAAATGTTAAAACCAATAGCTATAGCCGAAGGGATAAAGAACAAGAATATAAAGTTCGATAATGTTTTTTCAGATGTAATTAAGAATAACGGAAGAGCATCTGAATTCCTGTTGATCTCCAAATACAGCCTGACAGAGCCTGGAATGATAAAGCAGCTCCCATTTGGGCTATCAATGATGGCAAAAGGAAAAATTCCTCTATCAATCGACAGGATGGAAAATACCAGGGAACTGGATGCAATTTTTAAACTTGGAGAAAAAACCTGGGAACCGAAGAAAGAAAGCAAAGAGACTGAAGAAAAAGATAAACAGCCTGAACAGAATAAACCTGGAGATACCGAATTAGCAGAAGGGGCTAAAAAATGAAATATTCATATTATCCCGGATGCGCGCAGCATGGAACCGCGGTCGACTATCGCATTTCCGTAGAAGCTGTATTTGGCCGCCTTGGCATTGAGCTGGAAGAAATAAAGAACTGGAACTGCTGCGGTGCTTTGCATGTGCCTGATAGAACGGTAAAGACCGCACTGGGCGCAAGAACGCTTGCATCCGCTAAAGGGCTTGATATGGCAACACCCTGCAACCTGTGCTATTCAAACCTCATGCGTACAAATACCGCACTCCAGGACAACGTTCTTAGAACGATGGTTAATGAAGCGCTCACCGAAAAATATGACGGCAATACAAAACCAAAACATCTCCTCGAAGTGATCGTAAAAGATCTTGGATTGCCAAAACTCATGGAATTTGTTAAACAACCTCTCAAGATCAAAGCTGTTCCTTATTATGGCTGTCTCCTGACACGCCCCGAAAACAATTTTGATAGTCCTGAGGATCCAAAATCACTCGACAATCTAATATCAAGCCTTGGAGCCGAGCCTGTAAAGTATTATTATAAAACCAAATGCTGCGGAGGCCCGATATTGATAACGAATGAAGACCTTGCCCTGGGTCTGGCAAAAGAATTGCTGGCAATGGCAAAAGAAACAGGCGCAGATTGCATTGTTGTTACATGCCCCATGTGCCATCTTCAGCTAGATGCAAAACAAAAAGCAGTGGAAGCAAAATTTAATATCAAGATCGATCTGCCAATTATTTATTTCACGCAGCTTATGGGACTTGCCCTGGGTTTTGACCCGAAGGAACTGGGGCTTTCCCGGCATCTTGTTCCGACTGATAAATTGATCAAGAAAATTGGGGGCAAATAATGACAGAAAATGCAAGAAAAGAGGCATCCAGGATCGGCGTGTACCTTTGCAGGTGCGGAGGTAATATCGGTGATGTTGTTGACCTCCAGGCAGTTGCGGATAAGCTCAAAGAAGATAAAAATGTAACTGTAAATATCCAGGATTACCTGTGCAGCAGCGTTGGCCAGGATAAGATAAAAAATGATATAGAGAAGGGGAAAATTGACCGTGTTGTTATAGGATCATGCTCGCCCAAGCTGCATCTTGAAACTTTCAGGGGGATGGTAAAAACTGCGGGACTTAATCCCAATCTCCTTGAAATAACAAATATCCGGGAACAGGCAAGCTGGGTACACGATAAGGACAGTAAGGAAAGCGTGAATTCAAAGATCAAAGGCTTGATCAAAGGCGCCGCCGCTCGCATGGGTTCAATAGAGCCGCTAACACCTCTTTCAAAGGAACTTGTGAACAGGACGCTTGTTGTTGGCGGCGGGATCGCCGGAATAACAACGGCACTTGAGCTTGCTGATTCCCATGAAGTGATATTAATAGAAAAGCTGCCATATCTTGGCGGGCACATGATCGGCCTTTCAAAGACATTCCCCACGCTTGACTGCTCCCAGTGCATTCTCACCCCAAAAATGGTTGCCGTTCACAATAATCCCGGGATCACCATGTTCACACAGACCGAAGTTGCAAATGTCCATGGAAGCCCTGGAGATTATTCCATTACCCTGAAACACAGCCCGCGGTATGTGGATATCAAGAAATGTATAAACTGCGGCGCCTGCGCCAGGAAATGCCCGACAGGTGCAATATTTCTTCCATTTGCCCAGGCTGTCCCGCAGGCATACATGATCGATATGTCAAAATGCAAGAACTGCGGCGTATGTGTGAAGGTATGCCCCCGCGATGCGATCAATCTTGAGGCAAAGGAAGAAACAAGCACTATTTCAGTGGGCGCCGTTGCGATCGCGACCGGATTTGAACCTATTGACCCATCGTTTATTGAAGAATATAATTATCCATCCCCAAACATCCTCACAGCTGTTGAATTTGAGGAAATGTTATCTGCAAAGAGCAAAACCGGAATGAGGTTACAGAAAGCTGACGGGACTTTCCCGAACCGGGTCGCTTTCGTGCTTTGCGCAGGAAGCAGGGATTTTACCGGTAAGGGGAGAAAACACTGCTCCAAAGTCTGCTGTATCTATTCGCAGAAGCAGGCGCAGCTTGTGAAAAAGATGAAAGAGGATGCAGAAGCCTGGATTTTCTATATCGATATGCGTTCAGCAGGACGGAGGTTTGAAGAATTCTATCACCACACGCAAGAAAAAGGCGTTAATTATGTGCGCGGAAAAGTAGCTGAAATAATCCCAAAAACCGATGGCTCTCTCATGGTTCAGTATGAAGATACCAACCTTGGCAGGAAAGGACGGGAAATATTTGATATGGTGGTGCTGTGCCCGGCTCTAATCCCCTCAACAGGCACAAAAGAAATTGCTGATAAGCTTGGCGTCTCTCTTGGCGATGACGGTTTTATTGAAGAAAAGCATGTCAAGCTTGACCCTGTAAATACACTTAACCAGTCGGTATTTGCAGCAGGCTGCGTGCTTGGCCCCAAGGATATCCATGATTCTGTTACGGAAGGAATAAGCGCCGCCCATAAAGTTTCCCAGTTCCTCGGAAAAGGTATGATCCTTATCCCGCCTGAGAAGCCACTGATACTTGAATGCAACGGCTGCGGGGATTGCGTGAAGGCCTGCCCATATAATGCGCTTGCACTTGTGGGAGGAAAAGCGGCACTTTCGCCTCTTGCCTGCACAGGCTGTGGAATCTGCGTGCCAGCCTGCCCAATAAAAGGTATCGAGATACGAAATTTTACACGCGACCAGTTAAAGGCGCAGCTGCAAGGGATCCTGGGCGAAGCTCCCGGAGTGATCGTTTTCATCGACCCATATGCATATGCAGCGGCTGATATTGCCGGAGTTAACCGGAAACAATACTCCTCTCTTATCATGTTCGTGAGCGTTCCTTCCATCCACATTCTCGACGGCGATGTGGTCAATACAGCTTTTGAATACGGCGCAATGGGCGTTATGCTCATCGAGGGAACGACTGATGAAAAACTCACATCGCGCTCTGACGAGCTATATAAGAAGCTCAAGAAAGATACGCGAAAGCACAAAAAGCCGTTGCGGTATTCGCATATCGAGACCGCGCAGTATGAAAAACTGACAGACCTTTTGAATGTGTTCGCTTCACAGGCCGGGAAGAAAAGCAGGAAGGTAAAAGGAGAAAATCTTGACGCACAGGAGGAGTAAAGAGGCATTTGATAAAAAATGTCTTTTCCAATCATTTTTTTCCTGAGTTTTCTTGCAGGTTCATTGGTTAAACTGACTGATGATATTGAAGATAAAAACCTTGGTATTCATCGTCTTTACGCGATACCCACTGGCCTGGCATACGGATTTGTAATGGGAAATTTAATGCTTATCGATATTGATGTATCTTTTCTTTTTGGAGGTATCGTACTTGGTTGTCTTCTGACAGGTAAGATTGATAGCAGGGGTCATTATTCAGGTATGGGCGCAATTCTCACCATGGTTTTTTTATTTGGTGTGAAACTCTCCCCTCTGGTATTGCTTATTACGACATTAGCAGCACTTGATGAGATAAGAGACCTAATCTATATTCCTAAATCCATGGATTTTATCTTTGACTATAGATTAATCCTCAAAATAGGGGTATTGATACTGGTTATTTTGAAAATTATCGGACTGAATGCTTTGATAGCTCTTTTTGCATTCGATATAGCGTATATTTTGACGGACAGAATAATCCGGAGAGTTTTCACATGAAATACGATTGTATAGTGATCGGCGCCGGACCTGCAGGTTCTGCATCAGCTTTAAAACTATCTTCTCTTGGTTACAAGACTCTCATAATAGACCCGTGTGATACAAAAAAGGTATGCGCAGGAATCCTGACAGCTCAGTATGTCAAGAGATATGGGATAAATCATGATTTTGTCGAGAAGGAGTTAAAAGGCACCAGGATTTCATTTTGTGATATCCATGCGCAAATATCATACAGGAAGGCAGTTGAGTACTCGATAAACCGTGAATCATTTGATCTTTTTAATCTTAATGAAGCACTTATTGATGGATCTGAGCTAAGAAAAGAAAGAGTATCGTCGATAGAGGAAAAGGGGGCCCACATAATGATCAGAACAAATAAAGGATCTATTACTGCGGATTATGCTATTATTGCATCAGGCATATCAGACTTAAGCAAACTTTACGGAGGTACAAGAAAGTATGCCTTTTGTGTTCAACAGAAAAAATATGTAGAACCTGATAACTATTATGAGATCGATCTACAGCCAGGGGTTTATTCATGGGTCGCTCCTAAAAAAAATCATGTGCTCACAGGCAGTTCGTCATTAGCAGGTTTCCCCGATATCCCGGGGGAAAAGGGTCTCATCCCGCTTGGACCAGTTAAAAAAACGTTTTCTAAAAGATTTCTCTTAGCAGGAGATGCTGCAGGATTTGTTTCACCATTCGAAGGTGAGGGCCTGTACTATTCCAGGCGTTCGGGAGAAATAGCTGCAGAAATCCTGTCAGATGCAGCGTCAGGCAAAAATACGCTAAATGATTATCAGGTCCGGTGGAAAAAAGAATTTGACTTCTCAGGACTCACTATGATATCTTACTTGATATCGGACAGGAGGATTTTGGAAGCTTTTGTCAGGTCGACCCGCGATAGCGAAGAATTCAATAATTTCGTGGAAAATATCCTGACAGGGGAAAATAAAAAAATCAAGATACAAGAAATTGGTTTATTGATAAAGATGCTGTCAAAAATAAAAGGGTTACTACCTAAGGAAAAATAATTTTTTAGATTTTGTTGTCAGAAGTTAGGAGTTGGGTGAATTTAGCAAGTTTTTCACTGAGAACTTTGTTCTGTTCAAGTGCAAGTTGTTCAATGGCATGAGTGACACATACTTTTAGGAAATCCACAAGTTCAGAAGTAAATCGCATATATCAGCTGCTTTCGGCTATTTCCTTCCTGGATGCTTTCTCATACTTCCGCTTCATATTTGCAAGATTTCGCGGAAGATGAGCACCGAAACTAAAGACAAGAGTCCAGAGCATTACGAAGGCTTCTATTTTTCTCTCTCTTTTTATCAGGCCAGTTTCCTTTGCTGCATTTCTTAACCATAACGTGTGCGATGATGAGACTAATATAGGAACAACTTGTATAGTAGCATGTTTTAACTCGTGGGGTCAAGGGGTAGAGAAGTCCCCTTCTGAGAGGGAGGGGATGAATCGTACCCCCTTGGAATCGTAATGCCTATCTCAGAAAAGCAATTGTCAAGATTGGATTTTGAGATAGGCATAAGATATATAATGTGATAAGACAATATAATGTTTGTCAAGATTGGAGATTAGTATGCAACTAACTGAAAGAGTCAGGATATACCCAACACAGGAACAGGAAGATGTATTGTGGTATCTTTCAGAGCAATGCAGACTGATCTATAACTTTGCTCTTGCAGAACGAAGAAAAGAGTGGATACTCAATAACCTTAGAGCGGATTTTGAAGTATTCCCTTGGGGAAAACCATATTATAGCGTTGGTTACAAAAAACAACAAAACGATTTGCCGAAGACAAAAGAAAAGTATCCAAAATATAAAGCTGTATATTCAAAAGTTTTGCAGATGGCTATTCGAACACTCAATGCTGATTACAATTCATTTTTTGAGCAAAGAAAAAATGGTGATCTTAACGCACATCCACCGGGATTCAAGGGCAAAGATCATTTTACCACAATGATGTATAATCAATCCGGGTTCTCTATCAAAGGTCAAGAAATATCCTTATCCCACTTTTACAATGAAGTACCTCTTGTATTTGAATTATTGAGAAAATATGATAAAGTATATCAAGTAAATGTTTATCAAAAAAAAGGAAAATATTATCTCGGAATAGTTCATGAAGTTCCTGAAAAA
>UBJH01000068.1_pt1 | contig 89216 bp, 99 predicted proteins | sample 2193721 | NCBI WGS metagenome assembly UBJH01 (sample SAMEA4703186, study PRJEB27089) | metagenome | reverse complement strand
CATTCTTTCGGAGATACTGTTCGGATAGCAAAATTTATATGGAACCGCAAACAATGAAAACCTCCTTACAAATCTGGATTTGTACGGGTATTGAATTCAACGGAGGTTACTAAATATGAAAATAAAACCAATAGGTAAAAGGGTTTTAATCAAACCGGTAAAGGAAGAAGAAAGAACTAAAGGCGGGATATATATTCCCGAAAGTGCAAAGGAAAAGAAAAAGCAGGGGATTATAGTTGAAGTAGGCACTGTCGAAGAAAAAGAATTCCCCATAAAAAAGGGTGACGTAATATTATATACGGGATATAGTTCCGAAGAACTGGAATTGGACGGGGAAAAATATCTCATCCTTGAATCAAAGGATGTAGTCGCAAAGATCGAGGCTTAAAACATGGCAAAACAATTGATATTCAATGATGAAGCAAGGCATGCGCTCTTAAAAGGCGTTGACCAGCTTGCTAATACGGTAAAAATAACACTCGGACCAAAGGGCAGGTATGTAGTCCTTTCAAAAAGCTATGGAAGCCCGGTTATTACCAATGACGGGGTAACTATAGCCAAAGAAATAGACCTTAAAGATCCTTATGAGGATATGGGAGCTAAACTTGTAAAAGAAGTTGCCACAAAAACCCAGGACGTGGCCGGAGATGGGACAACAACCGCCACGCTTCTTGCCCAATCCATCCTCCATCACGGGATGAAGAATATCACGGTGGGAGCAAATCCTATCGAGATAAAGCGCGGGATAGACCGCGCTACTGAACTTGTTGTCAAGACCATCAAAGGTATGAGCGAAGAGGTCAAGACCAAAGAAAAGATCACGCAGGTCGGGATCATTTCAGCCAACAATGATGAAGAGATCGGGAACCTGATATCCGATGCAATGGAAAAAGTTGGAGCAAATGGTGTTATAACCGTTGAGGAAGCAAAATCCATGGATACATCGCTTGAAGTCGTGGAAGGGATGCAGCTTGATAAAGGTTATATGTCACCTTACATGGTGACTGATAAAGAAGGAATGGAAGCGCTTCTTGAAAACCCGATGATCCTCCTGTATGATAAGAAGATAAGCGCAATGAAGGAATTTCTCCCAATTCTTGAAGCAGTTGTGAAAGAGAATAAACCGCTCTTGATCATTGCCGAGGACCTGGAGGGAGAGGCGCTGGCTACGATTGTCCTTAATATTATCCGCGGGACACTGAAAATATGCGCGATAAAAGCTCCTGGTTTTGGTGATGAGCGAAAAGAAATGCTTGAGGATATTGCAGCTCTCACGGGTGGAAAGGTCATCAGCGAAGAGATCGGTATGAAGCTTGAGAATGCGAAACTCTCAGACCTTGGAAGCGCCAAGAAGATAAGAGTGACAAAGGAAAAGACGATCATAATCGAAGGCGAAGGAAAGAAAGTCGATATAGATAGGCGAATATCTATCATCGAGGGACGCATCAAGCTTGAGGATTCGGATTATAAGAAGAACGATCTCAAGAAACGCCTTGGCAAATTGTCAGGTGGTGTAGCCGTGATAAATGTTGGCGCAGCTACAGAGACTGAACTCAAGGAAAAGAAAATGCGCATAGATGATGCCCTGAACGCGACAAAAGCCGCTATAGAGGAAGGCGTTGTGGCAGGCGGCGGAATAGCATTATTAAGAGCAGCAGCCGCACTTGATAGTCTTAATCTTGAAGGGGATCAGAAAATCGGTGTGGATATTATCAGGAAAGCAATTGAAGAGCCGCTTAAACAGATAGCTGCGAATGCAGGCCGTGAAGGTTCAGTTGTTATTGAGAAACTAAAAAGCGAATCAAATCCCAATATGGGCTATGACGCAAAGACAGATGCTTATAAGGATATGATCGAAGCCGGTATCATCGACCCTGTAAAGGTTGTTCGAAGCGCACTTCAGAATGCATCAAGCATAGCAGGTTTGATGCTTACCACGGAAGCCCTTGTGGCCGAGATCCCTGAAAAGAAGAGTGATATGCCTCAAATGCCGGGACCTGAAAGCTATATGATGTAATAATTTTACAGTCAAGGATTATCAATATGGCTTCCCATACTGAAGGAATCCATATTGATGTTTATTTTTGTTGGTGGTTGCCACTTTATGAGTGGAAAATGATAAGTAAAACAATTCGTTTGCCTGAAGATCTGATCTCAAATATGTCCCTTCATTCCCTCCTTCAAAATAAGCTCCCCCCCGAAAAACTCGCGCTCCTCCCCAAACATTTTGAAGTTATCGGAGACATCGCGATAATAAACATCCCGCATTCTCTTGATACCGAAAAACATCTTATATCAGAAGCGCTCTCCTTCCAGAGGAAAGACATAAAAACCGTCCTTTTAAAGCTCAATAAAATCGAAGGCGCTGCGCGTGTAGCGGATTTTGAACTGCTGCTGGGGGACAGGACAACCACGCTGCACAGGGAGAACGGTTGCGTCTTCTTCCTGGACGTAACAAAAACATTTTTTTCAGGAAAAATGTATTACGAAAGGGGCAGGATCGCGCAAAAAGTAAATGATGGCGAAGATGTCCTTGTTTTATTCGCCGGTGCCGGGCCGTTTCTCATCCCGATAAAGAAACAAAGGAACGTCAACATCACCGGCCTTGATAACAATCGGGAAGCATGCACATATCTTCGAAAAAATATTGAATTGAATCATATCGATGGAAATGTTATCCTTGGCGATGCGCGACATGTTATTAATCTCTTCAAAGAGAACTTTGACAGGATTGTGATGCCAGCGCCTTATGGCCAGGACTTCTTCCTGGATATCGCTCAATCGGTTTTGAAACCGGGAGGATATGTCCACTTCTATACTTTCAAGAAGGATTTCGAGATACCTCATTTCAGGAGGTTGCTTGAAGAAAAAGGATGGTTTATTGATTTCTACAGGGATTGCGGGGATGTGGCGCCAAGGGTGAAAAGGTATGTTTTTGACTTGCATTTGAGGGGATAGGATATGGCTTTATTACCTGACTTTCAGGATTTCATGGGCTACAAAATGTGAAATATTTGAAAAGAGTAAACATTAGAGATTATATAAAGACTTGACATCGCCAGTTAGGGAACTTATTAAATCTTCTTCTACGAGAAAACCACAGAGCGCACAGAGGACACAGAGAAACATTAACTCTGTGCTCTCTGCGCCCACTCTGTGGTTGATTATCCTTCCGGGATTTATTTTATATTGATTTCCTCAAATATTCCAAAAGTAATTTTGTAGCACATATATATGCTACAACTAGACACCATGAATCGAGCTGGTTAGGCTTATTTCTGTAAACATAGCCCACATTAATCGGAATCTCAGGTTATTATTCTATCAATACTGCGGCAGCAAACACCGTAGTCCATAATCCATCCTTATTACCTTCGGCTGACTGACAGATATTGGAGGTCTTAAATATGTGCCCGCTTGCCTTGTATATCTGCTTTCTTTCATCCCATGCTGTGTTTATGTCAAATTCGATGCCCAAAGTTGTTGCAAGCATCGTGGCTGCAAGGTCTTCCGCATATTCCCCTGCCTTTTTTGCCACTTCTCCAAATGAATGATGCTCGGATAGATATCCATAAACACTGGTATCTTTCGGAACAGCAACCCCAATGGCTGCAGCCATCAATCGATTAGGCTCATTGGTTTCATTCCTGGCAATTACGCAGAAGGTTATCTGTCCCGGATTTAGATTTTTTAATCCCTCTTCTTTTGGAATGATCCTGCAATTTGGCGGCAGGATGCTTGATACTGAAACGAGGTTACATTTCTCAACCCCTGCCTCCCTCAATGCAAGCTCAAACGAAGTAAGCCTGTCTTTGTGCATTCCTACTCCTTTTGTGAAAAATAATTTTTCTGGGATTATCATGGAAAATCTCCCATATTTATGTTACTGCCCCACAATAGATATTAGTGCGTCCCGTATATTTATTTGTTATTGTGCTTTTCTGTATCAAGAATACCTTGCGCAATATCATGTGTCATGAAAAATCCTGCTTTTCCCAAATCACCGATAATATTCTTGAGCTCTTTTTTATCTTTTATCGGACAGAGTTCATATCCAATCTTGATTATGCCAAGTGTCCCTGTTATCTTTATTTGCTCTTTTCGTGCAATTTTTCTGGCATCAAGGTCATCAAGAGCGGCTATCCAACCGTATTTTTTTGCCAGGGCAATGACGCCTGATTCACCCTCATGAAGACTCAAAAGATATTCTTTGTAATCCTGCTATCTTGATATCTATCCATCCCCCATTTTTTGATAAGCTGGATATGGCTTCAGGAAATATTATTTCCTCTTCCACTGTTTGCGGAATGACCGCCTTAACTCCAAGCCGCCTGATTATTTCCTGAAGGAGGGCGAACCTTCCAATCTGCGAAAAAGCACTTATTACACTTGTATCGAGTACTATCAATTTTTAATCCCCTTCAGGGTTTCATAGTCCTCTTCAAGTTCTCTTACCCCCTCCACCCCAAGCCTGGGATTAATACCTTTTTCCAGAAGGATCTCCTTCATCCTGACTAGGGAAACGCCTGCTATGCTTGCCGCTTTGGCAAGGGATATCTTCTTATCCCTGTAAAGCGCCACAGCTATCTCTTTTTCGTCATAATCCCGAAGTAGATGGCGAAGGGCGTCACGGACAGCTTCAGCAATGTTTCCATAGAGCCCGGCATCGATCAGGCGCTTAATTTTTGTTTCGAATTCTCCTTTTATTTCTACGGTTGTTGACATTTGTTCACTTGATTTTTACTATGTTTTTTCAAGTTAAATAGGTTTTGGGAAACTGGATTGAAGCTCAAAGTATTTTTATTACGTTTTTTTATTCAAAAAGCCAAATCTATCTTAATTCTCTTATGAATTTATAATAATTATTTACAAAGAATTGTTCTAATTCTTCTCTTTTTCGGGGTATCATCCTACCGCTTTTATCTTCGACAAATTTAAAGCACAATTCTACAAAATCTATAGCTGACCTGCAAAGGTCTTTGACTTCTTTTTCATCATATTTCCTGTAATGTATCTTGCCGAACCTGTCAACGCCATACCTTGAAGGTATATAATAGGATTCAAGTTTGTTAACATCAGGCAGCAGCTTCATAAAGTCATTATTCAGATCTTTAGATTCCAAGATTACGGATTTGACGAGATAGTTTGTAAAGATATGTTCATCTGTGATCAAAATATCAAGAAATGAGAGACATGCTTTTGCTGATTTTTCGGAAGCCTGCTGGGAGTGGAATATCGCCATAGAGTAAAGCCCCTCTTCCAACGCTGGTCTGATAATTGATGTATCGTTCACCGCATCCAGTAAATATCTGATAGCCCTTGCTTCTTTAATATCAGACATGATAGCCTACTTTATTGCCTTCTGCAATAATGGGTTTTATGTTCTTTACAACATTTTCACACCTGAGCAGTATATCTGTCCCATAGAGAAGCTTACTTGCATAGTATATTTCATAAAGGAAGGGTGAGGTATATTCTAGGTCATCTATGCCAATGAGTAATATCTCAAGCGGCCTTTTTATTTTTCCAAGAAGGGAGTATCTTATTCGGGCTATTTTGCTTAAATCCTTCTCAGGATATTCTCTTACTATTACTGCAATGTCATAATCGCTTTTTTCGTTCTCTTTTCCTTTTGCGATGCTGCCAAATAGATATATTGCTTCGATGCTGCTGATTTCTTTTAATATAGCATTGATGATTTTTTTAAGGTCACTTTCTTCTTCAGCGTCCATCAGTTTACCTCATAGCAGGGAAAGACCCTTACTTTCTAAATTAATTCCATTAAATTTTCAATTACATAGTTTTGGTCAAATTTTTCTTGCTCAAGACGACAATTTGTCTCATTCAAAAAATCAAATAGTTCTTTTTCTTCAGTCGTTAAATTTTGCAAATTAATAGCTGCATTAGTGGGTGTTCCTGAAACGATAAATTGTTGAAAAAGATTTAGAGTTTTAAAATCCATCATAACTGATTTTGTGCATGGGAAATATGACCTTATTTGAGACAATATTTGAAATCCTTGTGCATCAATATCGCCCCAGTAGATAATATTTGATTTCTTTAGCCAATCGATTTGTTTCAATATCTCAATTCTAAAACCTCCACCAAATAGCCCGAATGTATCTTTTAAATATGGTAAAGTCAGAAAATTCATTTTATTCTCTGTAATTATAAATCGTCCATTCTCTATTTTGAGATCATTGAATATTATAATTGGAACAGAAAAATCTGAGAAAGATAAATTATACTTTGCCAATAAACTTTGGTCTAAGGCTCTTACTCTTATAAGTGGTTCATCATATCTCAGATAAAACCTTTTTTCAAATTCAGATTCATCCTTTCTTATGGCTTCGTTGGGCAGTAAAAAGTCTAAAAGTTGCTTCAAAGTTCCTTTGTTTTCTTCGATGAATTTTGTATGAATTTCAATAGGTAATTCACGAATGTAAAGATTTGGTTTATTAATTTTTTGAAAATATTCACAAACTTTCAAAATATCATTCCATTTGCCGATATTATCAATAACTTTACTAGTATTTTTATTAATCCAATCATTGAGACTAGGTATTGATTCTCGAATCTGAGAGATAGCTATTTTAAATTCAGAAACTTCTTTCTCTTTCTTGATATATTTCAGATAATCGATCTCATTCTCAAAATAGATTCTGGAAGGTAAGGATTGCAATCCATATTTGCGTGTGTTGAATCGCTCCAATTCGAATTTATAACCATAACCTAGTTTGTCTTTTGATCCATTGATTAATTCTTCAACTTCATTTTTGATTATAACATAATCGCCAGTGTGATTGGGCTTACCAAAAGGAATCTCTATAGGGAAAAACAATTCTGATTTTAATAGCGCAGTTAGATATTCGTAATACAATCTTTCAGCTTTTTTCCTTATTCCGGCAGGATTGATCATGATTAGGGATGCAAATCTTTAAATTCTTTTTTCCTTTCAGTATATTCTTGCATTGTTAGAGTATGGACCTTAGAATTGTTCAAGTCCTGGTTATTTTCTACATAATGCACAGCAGAAATATAAGGCTCTACGATATGAATTTTATCATGTGGCGTAACTACTAGTAACTGTAAATTCAATTTTTTAAATAACTCCATGGCATGGCGAGAATTTGCTTCATCGGATTTACTAAATGCCTCATCTATGGCTACAAAGCGGAATGATTTTGATTTAATTTGATGCGAATCCAATCCAAATTGATAAGCAATGGCTGAAGCAAGAATCGTATACGCCAGCTTAGCTTTCTGACCGCCAGATAAACCTGACGAATCTGAATAATGATTCTTTTCTAAATTATTTGTTTTATATCTCTCACTGGCTGCGAAGTCTAACCAGTTCCGCACATCAGTAACTTTTTCAGTCCATCGCTGTTCTTTATCAAATTGTTCTATAATTTTCCTTATTTTATGGAAACTTGCTTCATTTGATTCAGGACTATCTACTCTCCCTATATCGGGTAAACAATCTTTTAACATTAATCTAAAGGTTCTGATTTCAGCGTCACGATTAGACTTACTAACCAGAATAATAAAAGTTGATATCGAATAATCAATAGTTACTAAAGATTGATTCAAAGCCTCAATTTTTGCTTTGATATCCTCTTCCTGTGATTCAAGGATTGATTGAAAACTAGCAATATCCCGAATAACATTTTCGTTAAGCAATTCCTTGAAGCGTTTTTTATGTCGAGGTAAATCCTCTCTTTCGATTTTATTTAGAAATTTCTTAAATTCATTTATGAAATCTATATTTGGAATTACTTCTGTGGTTTCTTCTGGATTATCTCTTATATAATCTGACATCATTTTTTCAATAGCTTTTTCAGTTTTTTTTGCTTTATCTCCTTTTTGTTTTATTTGATTTTGGAATATATTTCTAATATCATCTTCTAATTTTTCGACGGTCTCGATTATTATTGCTTTACCTTGTAGATATGGTTCTATTTTTGAGGAATATAATAATATTTCTTCATCTTTATGATATTTTAACAATTCTTGGGAGCTAACCAAATATTTTTGGTATTCTCTAATGTCTCTCTCAAGATTTGCTTCTTTCTTCGTGGATTCGTTTCTCAATAAGTCCGCATCTTTTTGTTTTGTTTTAATACTATCCAATTCTTTTTGTAATTGTTTTAGTTTATCAGAGCTCTCCATTAATTTTTTCTTTTGTTGCATTAGATTTCCGATGTCAGTTTCTATTCTCTTCCACCCTATCTCTGTGAAATCTTTGTAATTTGTAAAATCCTGCAAAATTTCTTTTTTGCGGTTAAGTTGATTTTGTTCTCGCTCGACAGTTCTAATACTTTCACTTATTTGATTTATTTTAATCTGTAGGTCACTCAAATCATTTTGAATAGCATTAATTTTTTCTTGATTATTCCACCCTAAAATATAATTTCTTCTCTCAAATATATTTGTGGTATCATCTTTTATATGCAGTGTCTTTCCTTTTATAAGCCCACTTTTAGTCAAAGCGTTTAATTCTCTTTGGAAATGTTCTAAGTCAGCACAACAAATATGATTATAATGTTCGATCAACTGGTTTTTTAGCCATCCATGAAATTCTGTATCAGGTTTTAGTTCTATTTTATTACAAATCTCATCTGAATCTAGTTCTCTATAAGATTTATAATCATTTTTTAGTATTACATTGTTATATATAATCTTACCTCTCAAATCAGTCTTATTTACATAACTATTGAATCTGTTATAATGAATCTCTGGGACAAGGATGCGTAAACCAAAATTATGTAATAGACGTTCAATCGCTCCTTCCCAATCTTTTTCTGTGTCCTTCACTTTTAACAACTCACCGATAAAAGGTAATTCCTGATCGGGAATTTCTAAAAATGCTGAAATCCTTTTTCTTATCTCAAGATTTTTATTTGGTATCTGATTTTTTCTTTGTTTTAAAGATTGAAGCTCAATATTATTTTCTTTATATTTATCTTCGAGTTGTTTTAATTCAAATTTTAACCCATCTCTCTGAAGAATTAGGTTTTGTAATTGTTCTTCAATTGATTTTTTGAATAAACACCCATCTGAGAGCGAAGCATAGAATCCATTTTCATCTGGTTCTGGATTGTATTTTAATCGATTTGCCAGGCTGATATATTTTTCAGCGTTTTTCTTCTTCCTCTCTAACTCTTCCTGGCGATATTTAATTTCCTTCTCAATGTTTTCGATATGTTGTCCGATTTCATCTTTGTTGATTGCAATATTCAGTTCCTTTTCTATCTGCCTTAAATTTTCCAATTCCATATTCAGAGTAATTATCTGATTTTTTATCTGGGATAACTGATATTGTTTATCAATGGTGGCTTTATTAAATAAATCAATTTTAATTTTAGAGAAAAAAGCAGAGAGAACTCGGAGGCAATTTTCAGATTCTCGTATACCAGAAGAGAGTGTTTCAAACTCATTTGCTTCATTTATTAATGGTTTTAACAGTTGTAATTGTTTTTCAGCTTTTTGGATGGCATCATATGATTTAGTTAAATTAACGTAATTTTTCTTCAGCTCACTTATTTTTTCATTAACATCTAATTTTTCCAGCATATAATTACGTAGAAAATCATTTAAATCACCAATTACTTTTATGGCAACAGTTTGATTAAATAAATCCAATGCTTTTTCAGATAATGAACCAAAAATTCTGCGAAAGGCAGCGCTATAATCTATAAATTGATCATAAAGTTTGGTATTCTCATTTGCGTTAAGTTTTTTCTTTAAATCTCTTATGCTAGAAACGTTGTTAAAGTGTTCTTTTATATTCATTTCTTTTTCTGATATCAAAAAAAATTTTCTAATTGAATCATTTTCAAACCAGAACACTTGAGCTAAAGTTACCTTGTGCTGATAGTCCTGATTAAAGAAATATGCAAGCAAAACAGAATAATCATCTTTCGTTCTTAGATACTGAACTTTACTTGTGTTTTGATCGACTTCGTCCTTTAATCTTCCATAAGCGCCTAAAACATAGGTTTTTTCGTCTCTCTCTCGTCTTTTTTCAGTTCCTATAGACGCAAGATTATAATTTCTTTTAATGTTTGGAACTAATAGAGTTAATAATGCATCTACTACTGTGGATTTACCTGAACCATTAAAACCAGTAAGTAAAGAAGTATAACCATCTGGTTCAATACTCCATATTTTTTTGTTAAAAGTACCCCAATTATACATTTCCAGCCTATGTAAGCGGAAACCCACTTGATCATTATTTATTTCAAATAGATTTCTCTGCACGGATATCCTCCGCATGTCTCTGTAGCATTTGTTTAATTTCGTTTAATGTTTCAGCTTTAATTCTAGCTTTTAAAATGGCCCTAATCTCGTATTCTTCTTTTCCAGAATTTTCTAGGGGTCTTAAAAAGCCTAATTCTATTACCTTATTTATAATTGTATCAAATTTCCTTCGTTGCTTTTTCTCGTCCGTTCTTTCTTTGAAGAATTGAGATAACATTTCGTATATATCTTCTTTACTAATAATTGGCCGTAACGAATAACTACTTCCCGTATCATACTGTAACAACTTTTCACGAAGTAAAACACATAATAATGTAACATCATAACTCAATGGGATTTTACGAGTGAGCCTAGGCAAATTGATATTATTCTCCTCTTCAAATCTTTTCTGTTCTATAAATGCATAGCCATCACTTTCGTTTATAATAACTCTTATGCCAATTTTCTCGAAATATTCTTCTATAGAGGTGCTGTTAGACAGCAGATTTTCCCAAATATCTTTATCATCATAGTAAACTGCTCCCTGCAATAGTTTGATAACTGCAGGCGCGTATTTTAATATTTTATCAGTTTCCATAAATGATCTATTTATCCATTAAAAATGATTTGCGGGGTTTTAATTCTCCGGCATGGTCTATTGCTATCGAATTTATTATTGATAATGATATAAACTTGTTTTTCATCATTAATTATATGTTTACTATCTTCAGAAGCAATCTTAAAATAGATAATTAATTCAGAAATTCCTCTTTCTATCGGAAATTTTTCTATTACTTCCTCTAAAGTTATTTGAGGACGATATAGTATGAAAGTATGAATTCTTTGTTTTAATTCAGTTTCGTCTATGAAAAACTGATTAAATAAATCATCCATTTTCAATTCGTCTTGGCCTACTTCAATTAATATATCTCTGAAGGCTGGTTTTTGTACCGGCTTCCAAAGTGGTCTATCCATAACCAGTTCGACATCAGGATTGCTTTCTAAAAATATAAAATCTTTATCAATCGGGTTTTTCTCAATAATGCCTAATGCTATTTGTTCTATATCTCTAATCAATTCTATTACTCTTTGATTTTCAAGGAAATTTGTTTCATCTAATATTTTTCTTAACTGCTCCGATAGGCGATGATTTGATTTAATAACCTTCTCACCTGCACCCAGTAGATTTTTCTTAATTTTTTTCAAAAACTTCTCATCTGTCTCCAAAGCACGAATATCAGGTAGATCATAAACTCTTTCAACTAAATATTTTAATTCCTCTTGCTTAGAAGGAGACATTAAAAATTTCCAAAATGCATAGAAACTTTTCCCTTGATCTGAGTCTTTAAGAGAATCATCAGCATCCAAAACAAATCCAACAATCATCCCTTTTATTAAAGCTTCTTTTAACTGCTTTTCTTTAATAGAATGGGTTATATCTTTAAAATTTTGCTCGACTTGCCGGAAATCAGAGAGTAATTTGCGTGCTTCATTATTGACCCAAAAAAACTTTTCTTTTATTTGAGTTGAGTTAAGTAAGTCAACCTGACCAGTTGATCTTATTTTTTCAATCTCAGCTTCAATATTCACTTTTTGCTTTTGCAATTGGTTTAACCTTTCTTTTGGATCCTCTGTACTTTTATTAATAATATCTTGAAGTTCTTGGAAAATTCTAAGGAATCTTGATTCAGTACCAACAAATTCTTTTTTATCAATCTCTTCAAGCCATTGGAATACTTTTTCTGTCTCTGGAGTCAATTCAAGAACAGGATCATCACTGTTCATAGCATGATATCTTCTCAAAAAGCCATGATCATCATCGCACCAATCATCTATATAATATTGGGCAATTTTAGGATATGTTTCCGGATTGTTTTTCCTTAAATCTTCCAAGTAATCGCTTAAGACTTCAACTAATTCTGCGTTAGGAATACTGATTTTTTCAGCTTTTTTGAATCTAATATATAAAAAACTCAAAATAAATGCTGCATGAGGACTCGTTAATAATTTAAATGATGGTGAAGTATTTAAGACGAATTTAATTTTATCATAATCCATAAATATATCCTGATATATTGCAACATATATTATTAATGTCTTTTGGTAATTTTTTGGAACGTAGCTATCCATATGTGAAATTGTTTTTTCACATTGGTTAATCATAAATCTCAAAAAATTAAAAAGTGGGCACTTATTTCTGTACCCTTCTCACTTTGCCCTCATCGACTCCAGCGCCATTGCCACCATCGCCTTATACTGCTCCACACTCGTAGAATAATGCTCCCTTGCCTTCACAGCATCAGGCTCATTACCCTGCAATTTTGCAAGCCTCTTAGCGGTCAGGTCTGCGGTCTCAACCACCCACCTGTCCCTTGTGGCGCCATCCACCACATGCATGGATTCAGCCCTGATGGATACAAGGACATTTCCTTCTTTGGTCGTAAAGGTCGTGGGTTTTCCTATAACAGCAATAAACTCCGGAGGCGCGGACTTGGCAAGTACCTGCGCCGCTTCGGGCTGGTACTGCCCGGCTGATACGAAGAATGCGCCTGTTGGGTCAACGATGCGCCCGCGCCAGAATTCAGAATCTGTTCCGATGTCTTCCTTTTCTGTGAGCGTGCCCACTATGAAGACGCGATTTGCTTTTGCGCCTGTCGGGGTGATGAGGTATTGCGGTGAATACTGGTCATTCCCTTCCTTTGCCTGAAGGTTTGATTCTTTTAGCTCTGCTGCGAATATGCGGTGCGCTATTTCTCTTACAAATCCTGATCCGTTTTCAGCCATTGTTACGCCTCCAGTGCTACAGGCGCTGCAGTTGCTGCCAGTACCCTCGCCAGGTCTTCTTCTATAGGCGATACATCCTGCTTGATCGTATCAACGAGTATGAACCTGTCAAGCTTTGCTCCAGTCACAACATAATAGCGTCCAACAAGCTTGCTCTTTATAACATCAAGCACAACAGCCTGGTCAAGCGCTTCTGTTGCCATTTCCTTTGCTTTATCAAGGGTGATACCGGTAAAAGCTTCTGTCACTTCCCTGTTCATCAGGATGTCCTGAACCTTTTCTCCATTATCCATGACAGCTTTGACTCTCAGGTCATATATTCCATCGACCTTCCCGTGTTCGCCACATGCGCCTTTTATTAGCGCCCTTTTGCATTCCGGGCACCGCTTTATCAGGCCAGAGCCGCTCTGGATATCCACAATTGCGCCCTGGAATTCCACCAGTGTGTTTCCTACCTTGATATCTTCAGGTATCGGTATAATTTCACTGGTTTTATTCAGGCTGACGCTGAAACGTCCCTGCCATTCGGAAGTTGCCACATTCTTGAACATATAGCTTTTTCCTTCCTCGACCTGGGGAAGGTTCGCCTTTGTCCATTTCTTGAATGCCACTGTTCCTGATTCATCACCCAGCAACCCAGTCTGGGAAAGAGATTCATGGTTTGTCTCCCACAACTGGACTACTTTGCAGCGAAGAGATACCCATTTTCCATCCTCTTTTATATCGGATGCTTTAACCTGCGGTGTTGCCCGCGGTGTGAAAAATTCAGTCTTCGGGATATTATGTTTCTTTAAAAAGTGATTTGTTACATTTCGACGAGCTTCTTCAGGCGGAACCTTGAACTTATTGATCAATTGATCCAGCATTGTATTGATTTCACCTGTCTCTACTTTAACGCCCAGTTCCAAGAATCGGGCTTCTATCTGTTTTGCTATTTCTATCATATCTTTCCTCAAGCCTCTTGTTTGATTTTTGTGTTTGAGAGGCAATACTACCTTATCCTGTGAACATATAAACCTTATTGGAGCGGAGTGAAAGTAATATTTTAATATACTGGAATTCATTAAAAAGAGATGAAAAAGATAAGTTATCCTGAAATAAAAGATAAAATTGTTGCATTCATAAGTTCAAAGGTTTCCGGATCGGTAGCAAACGGGGCTGTCATCGGTTTAAGCGGAGGTATAGATTCCTCATTAACAGCATACCTGACAGTTTCCGCCCTGGGCAAGGAAAACGTCCTTGGATTGCTGCTTCCGGAAAAAGGCATCTCATCAAAGCAGGATATTGATGATGCCATTGAAGTCGCCAATATCCTTGGCATAGATTATAAAATAATTGAAATATCACCTATTCTGGCCTCGTTTTCATCCGCAATTCCGGTTTTTGACAGCAAAGCAAAGACCGCTAACGGCAATCTGAAAGCCCGCACGCGCATGTGCATATTGTATTATCATGCAAATCTCATGGGGCGCATGGTGGTCGGTACCGGGAATAAGACCGAACTGCTTCTTGGGTATTTTACAAAATACGGTGACGGTGGAGTTGATATCGAACCAATTGGGGATCTTTATAAAACCCAGGTGCGCAGCCTATCAAAATATATGGGTATTCCTGCCCGAATGATTGAAAAAACACCCACTGCAGGATTATGGCCTGGACAAACCGATGAAAGTGAACTGGGTGTGTCATATGAGATGGCCGATCAGATACTCACCATGCTTGTTGATGAAAAAAAGAATATTTCTGATATAAAATCCCAATTCCCACCTGAAATAGTTGATAAACTGGCAGCACGAATCTCTTCAAGCGGACACAAGAGAATGCCCCCTCCAGCGATCACTGATTAATCATAAAGATAAGTCAATGAAAGTATAATCGAAATATAGCTTTTTGTTGCACATTAGCCAAACTACAAACATAGTTATGCCAATATACAATATCTTTGATATGTTTCAATATTACGTCACGAACTCCGCACTGGAAGGTGTGGAGCATCACGGCGCAGGTGCACGAGGATTGCTAAAGATTATTCATTGTTTTGGTTTTTGTTATTGGTGAAGGGCACGAAAATAACAAAAATCGCAAGAATTGCTTTAAATTCTGGCGTCTCTTGTGGCTGTGTTTCTATTGATGAGGGAGCGGTTAATTGTAAATGCACATCCACGTAACAAATTCACAAACCTCAAATTCAACCCCTTAAAAAATTAGATACGCCAAGTTATCCTCCCTCTTTTTGTAGTTCTATTTACGCAGCCTGCCTGAATATATACTTGACCATGTCCCATAAACAAGACTAAAATACTATAAGTTATAATATTCCCATATGAACGCAGACACTGAAGTTGTCAGGCTTCCGGCAAAGGATTCCGCCTTAATAGATCACTTTATAAAGCTAGGCGAGTTCAAAAACAAAGGTGAATTCATCACTTATGCCGTAAAAAAAGCCATAAACGAAGTTATTCTAAGGGAACTTGAAGAAAAAAGCAATGCAGCGCCGCAAATGTCTTACAAAGACGTTGATAAACTTTTAACTGAAATAAAGGATATAAGAAAGAAGATATGGGAAGGATATGCCTACCGCGTATTTTGATACAAATGTGTACATCATCGGCATACTCCAGCCCAACAGCAACAGTAGGCTGATACTAAGAGAGATCAAGGGTAATCTCAAAGTTATTCTGAGCGATTATCTGATAGATGAAGTGCTGGCATGGTTTAAAATAAATAAAGGTAAAGACTTTGCATCTATGATGAGACTTTATATGATGTCCCTGCCATCATCTGAGGTGATTAACGATTTCGAGTGGAGCGTGTTTGTTGATGATTGGAAGAGCTTTATAGCAGACATCGATGACATACCCCATATTTGTAGTTACTTTGCTGGCGAAGCAGAATATTTTGTGACCGCAAATAGAAGATTGACACAGATGAAAATAAAAGAACATGTAAACTTTATGTCAGCCAAAGAGTTTATTGAAAATGTCTGTGGTCTTGATGGAATAGATACCGTTAAAGGAATATAGCATTTGGTTGTTCCATTTTGTGCAGTTTTATAAGTGCCCAAATTTTATCGCCACATTTTTAAGAGTCTCGTAAACCTCGTTTGTAGAATGTCTTTCATTTCCACTATCAAATTATAGTTTCTATGCATTAAAAAAAAGGTTGCAGCTCAGAAATTTTCAAGTGCGGCTCTCACTTCTTCAAACCTTGCGCCAATCCTTATGATCTTTCGATTAACAAGGTCAACCACTGTTGAAGGCTGGCCTTTGCATTCCCCGCCGTCAATTATATAATCCGCGCCAACCCTGATCTCGCCCACGCTTCTTGGCGGCGCCTCCCCTGAAAAGTTGGCGCTCGTGGATGTTATCGGGACTCCTGCAAGTTGAATGAGCTTGATGGTTGTTTCATGCAGAGGGAAACGTATTCCCACAAGTTCCGATCCTGAAGTGAGCATGTCAGGGACTTTATCCTTCTTATTAAGAACGACAGTCACGGGTCCGGGCAGGAACTTTTGAATAAAATACCTTTCCTTTTCCTCGATATACACAAGATCTTCCATCATTTTAAGATCAGAAACAGCAACAGAAACAGGCTTATCCTTATCCCGTTTTTTTATTGCGAACACTTTTTCAAGTGCGATATTTGAGAAAATATTTGCCCCGATGCCATATACGGTTTCAGTTGGATAGATGACTATGCCGTTTTTCTTGATGATTTCAGAGGCTTTCTTGATATCCGTTCCTATTAGCATGAGTTTTTTGAAAAAAATAATCGCGGATACGCGTTACAAAATTTATTGTTTTTTCCAATTTTAACTCACGCCGGAACGATCGTCAACGACGATACAGGGCAGTTGCGTGTGCATATACCACATGCGATACACACATTCTGATCGATAACTGCTGCGCCCATTGTCACTGTGATCGCAAGCGCTGCTTTATTTATATCAAAATCATCAGCTTTTGAAAGTTTTATATTTTGCGGGCAGACTGATACACATATTCCACATCCATTGCAAATATTCGATTGCATTAATTTCTTGTCTTTTGCCATAATATGTGATACCTCTTAAAGTAATATGAATTTTTCGATTAATACTGGGGTTCCAATCCTTCAAGCCTGCTCTTTATTTCCTGGTTCAATCCAAGTGTTTGCTCCTTTTTCTCCCGTTCTTTGTGCACCGCATCAATACCGATTTCAAATAACCTATCAAGTTCAGAAGAAGAGCGTATCGAAAGTAAGGTCAGTACTCTTGGCATTTGCCCGTCCCGCAAGAGAATACCTTTGAAGATCTGCCCTATTTGCTCAGAAAGCTTCTCGACTTCACTTGTAATATCATTGATATTCAGGTATTTCTGGTCTCCTTCAATTATTATCATCGCACGGTTTGATTCCTTATAGGGATCAAGCTTAAAAAGAAGACCGGCTTGCGAAATACTATGCTGGATAACACCTTTTACAGGCATATTTTTGTCTCCTATTCCAAAACCCATTGTTGCAAGTTTTGTTCCCCCCGACATGACAGTCTTAAAATCCCCAAGGTCAGTCACCATCATCATTTCGCTATCAAGCGCCTTTAATAAAAAGAGAAATCTCTTTGCCACTGTCGAATTAATCTCATCATACGCATTTTTTATATCCTTTCCGAGATGCTTTAAATATTGATTATCTACAATTATTGTACCATCACAATTCCCATCCATTATTTCTTTTACACAAAAGATGGAATTCTGCAAATATATCGAACCTTCTTCCCTGAATGGAAGCACAATTATTCCATACACATTGTATTTATATCGCTCTTTCATCGCATTTATCAAAAGGGGCGCAAAAGATGAACCGGTGCCGCCTGATGATGAAGCCATAACAAACGCTACATCAAAATCGCCGCGCTCCTCGATAACCCGGAGGAGCAACTCTTTATTTTCCTCAAAAGTCTGTTTTCCAACATTTCTGTTAGCCCCCACACCATGCAGATGAGGCACCTGGATCCTGTCTTTGGCTTTTGTATGCTTCAATTCTTTCAGGTCATTTACGGCTGTATTGATAGCGATCGTTTCAACATGGCTTTTAAATTTCTGGGTTCCATAATACTTTGCCAGTGAACTTCCCCCAAACGCTTCTTTGTTAATGGAATCAAGTATCCTGTTACCACATTGTCCAACCCCGATTATAAGTATATTGAGCATATTTCCTCTAGAACCTGTACTCCTTATGTCTTTTCATAATAAATAACACTATTCCGGCTATGATTATTATTGCGGGGATAAGGATATACAGGTAATTTTTTTCTTTTTCCGTAACAGTAATAGGATCAAAACTGGAAGAATAACCTGTCGGATCATCAGAATAACTTGTTTTTAATTTGATTGAGTAATTTCCAGCATCAACTGCATTTAAGGTCACAAAATATTCTTCAGATTCGCCTGGTTCTATTTTTTTATATAACTGTCGTAGATCTCCTTCAATTACTTCCATTCCTTTTGGAGTCTTTCCTTCTATAATTATTGATTCGGCAGAAACATTGCCATTATTTGTTATTTTCACCGTGGCTTTGGCCGACTCACCTGTAAATAAATTGTATTTATCAAGGGTAACATTGGTAAAAAGGAGGGATTTTTCTTTTTTTTCCTCAAGAACAGTTAATGAAACGGAATTTGAAATTGCGGTTTTTGAATCGTACTTGACTGTAGTGGATTCAATATTATATGATCCGGATTCCACTGCCTTCAGGGCGAACAAAAGCTCCAGGCGTTCACCCGCTTTAAGTTCATCTTGTATAGCAGGAGGAAATTTTGAGCCAGGCGCGCCTGTAAATCCGGACGGGAGCCTTTCTTCTAAGGTAAGGTTGTGAGCGGTTCCATTACCAGTGTTTTCCACTATCATTTTAAATTCAACAACATCCCCTTTATTAAGTGTTGTTTTATCAACTGATTTTGTCACTACGATATTTGGTATTTTCTCAGCGACTGCGGGTATTTCAATGTTATATTTTACTGGAAGTTCCCAGTTGTCCGGATATTCCACTGAAATCTTTGCAACTGTTTGAGTAATAAATGACAAATTAAGATTAATCTTATTAAAAGGTTCAATATTGATAGAGGGATCCTCATTTTGCCTTATATAATATTGTTTTGTCAATCCACCTGTAATCAGGTTGACCTTTACGAAGGAGGACACATCGACAGGTTTACTGATCTCGATTACCTCTATTTTGTAATATCCCTTCATGAAATCTAAACCAGTATAATTTTCAAGGAAAAAGGACTCATTCTTAAGAGCCCCAACAGGTATTGAAAATGCTAATAAGATTAATAATAGAAAAAAGAATTTATTCATCAAGCTATAATTATTTTTCCGATTCGGGATCATCTACAGAACAACTTATAATATCGATTATATTTAAGCCTTATGAACTTAATTTTTATAATTAAATAATATATTTTACATCTCAACCCTTGAGATAACCCCATGAAGCTTGTGGGGTGGAAGTTTATAAAATTGAACGAAAGCCGGAGTAACCTTTTTAATTGTCGAATATATCCTCCAGATAACATTGTCCGAAACAATGTCCTCAAGACCATAAAAGATGGTTTTTTCCTCAATTCCATTCTCCTTTAATAAGGCTTCAACATCAACAACTTCCATATATCCCATATATATTTCAAATACCCTTAACCCATCAGCCAGGTCGCCCTTGAATGAACCGGAGACTCCGTAAGGATTCTCTGTTTTTATAAGTGAAACAATTATGTTATCCTCATAAATAATATTGTTTTTGAACATCGTATTGGCAATATACGGAGGGATTTTTATTATCTCTCTTGCAAAGAAAAGGGCTGTACCTTTTATTTTAGGCATGTTGTTGTAAAACTTATCATATTCCTTAAGAAAATCATCAAGCAGCATTGGTGAAAGAGTCTTTCCAAGCTTTTTCTGCCCTGATATATATATAATAATTACACTGAATGGAATTGAAGCAAGAATTATTGACCAGTACCCTCCGGAAGGTATCTTATGAAGACTTGACAACAGGAACGCTATATCGATAATCGTAATAAAAATTGCGATCGTAAATTTTGACATTTTTTTCCTCAAATAGAAGATCCATGACATCATTACTCCGGTAAGTACCATGTCGCCTGTGACAGCAAGGCCATATGCCGCTGCAAGACTGCGGGACTCCTTGAAGATTATCATGACCATAAGTACGGAAAAAAGCAAAAACCAGTTAGCTGAATCAATATATATCTGTGACTGGAGTTTCCGTGACGTATAATCCACTTTGAGCATTGGCAATATACGTGTCGTCATACCCTGGTACACTATGGAGAACATGCCGCTTATCATTGCCTGGGATGCGATAACAGTTGCAATGATACTTAAAACAAGGAAAGGTATATAGAGAATATGCGCCTGGAAAAATATCATCTCAAACAACACGCTTTTTGCTTCGGGATGACCAATCACATAAGCCCCCTGACCAAGGTAATTCAATAAAAGGGTAACAAAAACAAATTTCCATGCCCTTACGATCGGAAGTCTTCCCAATTGTCCCATATCAGCGAACAGGGCTTCTCCACCTGTGGCGCAAAGTATGACCTGGGATAATACGAAGAATCCCGCAATGCCGTTTTCCAGTAAGAAAATGATGGCATAGTATGGATTTATCGCCTTAAGGACAGAAGGGACCTGTATTATTGAGACAATACCCGAAACTGCAAGCGCAATAAACCACAAAAACATTAAAGGTCCGAACGCTCCTGCGACTTTTTCAGTTCCTTTTTTCTGGACAGCAAAAAGGGTTATCGCAATTATTGCCGCGATAAAGACCAGTGTTTGTTGCCCCATCCCCTCAAGTCCGGGGATCAATTTCAATCCTTCAACAGCGCTCAGTATACTAATTGCAGGCGTGATCACTCCGTCGCCAAAAAGGAGGGATATGCCAATGAAAGAAAGGAGAGAAACAAATCCGATTTGTCTTCCTGACTTTAACATGGGAATAAGTATTTCACGAAGAACTATCGTGCCACCTTCGCCTTTCTGGCCAAGGCTCATAGCAAGCCATGTATATTCTATAGAAACTACGATAATAAGGGTCCAGATAATGAGTGAAAGGATACCTAAAATATGGCTTTCAGTAAGACTTGTCATTAATAAAATGACTGTCAGGGTATAGATCGGGCTGGTTCCGATATCGCCAAACACCAAACCCAGTGATTTAATAATTCCTTTGATAGTTTCCCTGTAAAGCATGTTCTTTATTAATCCCTTCGCTAAATCTTCCTGACATTGTCTTATTCCTAATAATTGTTTCTAAAAAAAATGTATATATATTCAGGTTTTCACATTTCAATCCGGGATATGATACCATGAAGCTTATGGGACGGAAGTTTATAAAATTGGACGAAAGCAGGAGTATTTCTTTTTATGGCTGAATATATTCTCCAGATCACATTGTCCGAAACAATATCTTCAAGACCATAGAAAATGGTTTTTTCTTCAATACCAGACTCTTTTAAAATCTTTTCAACATCAACGACTTCCAGGTAACCCAGATATATCTCGTAAACTCTTAATCCATCTCCAAGGTAACCTTTGAAAGAACCCGAAACACCGAAAGGATTATCCATCCTAATTATTGAAACGATAATATTTTCTTCATAAATTATATTATTTTTGAACATGGTGTTAACGATATATGGCGGTATCTTTCTTACATCTCTTGCAAAAAAAAGAGCAGTCCCTTTGATTTTACACACATTATTATATAAGTTATTATATTCATTAAGAAATAAATCAAGTTCCATAGGCGAAAGTGCCCTGTATAGTCTAGCCTGACCTGATGTGTAAATCATGATTATACTGAAAGGTATTATCGCCAGTACTATCGACCAGTAGCCCCCAAAGGGTATCTTATGAAGACTTGAAACCAGGAAGGCCATATCCACAAAAGTAACAATTAGCGATATAATAGTCTTTAATCTATTCCCCTTCAAATAGAATATCCAGGTCATCATTATACCTGTAAGGGTCATGGTTCCGGTAACTGCAAGACCGTATGCTTCAGCAAGCAGATACGATTGCTTGAATATGAACATAACAACAAGAACTGAACCCAACAAGAACCAGTTTGCAGAATCAATGTATATCTGGGACATCAGTTCACTTGATGTGTAATCCACTTTCAACATCGGCAGAATGTGTGTTGTAATTCCCTGATATACTATCGAGAACATACCACTAATCATCGCCTGGGAGGCAATTACCGTGGCAAGGATACTTAAAATAAGAAATGGGATATAAAATATCGAAGCCTCACGGAATATCATTTCAAAAAGCACATTGTGCGCATCGGGATGCTGGATAATATACGATCCCTGCCCCAGGTAGTTTAATAAAAGGGCAATTAATACAAAATACCATGCTCTTATTATTGGTAGTTTTCCCAGATGCCCCATATCTGCATATAATGCTTCTCCTCCAGTCGCACAAAGAATAACCTGGGAAAGTAAGAAGAATCCTGTAATACCGTTCTGTGCAAGGTAGGTTATTGCATAGTATGGGCTAAAAGACAGTAAAACGGTCGGATAATCAATAATATTGATTAAACCGGAAAAAGCTAATGATATGAACCACAAAACCATGACAGGTCCGAATACCCATGCAACTTTTTCCGTTCCTTTTTTCTGAAATGCAAATAATAATATCGCAATAATGGCCGCTATGATAACGAGTGTGTTTATACTTGTTCCTTCAAGTCCTGGGATCAGTTTCAAACCTTCAACGGCACTGAGTATGCTGATGGCAGGAGTAATTACACCATCCCCGAAAAGAAGTGATATGCCAATAAAAGTGAGCAAAGTGACAAACGATATCTGCCTGCCTGACTTGAGCATAGGTATTATCAACTGCTGAAGGACAATGGTGCCACCTTCACCTTTCTGGCCTAGGCTCATGGCGAGCCATGCATATTCTATCGTAACTATGATAATAAGTGTCCAGATAATCAGGGAAAGAATACCCATAACGTGAGACATCGTGGGTGGGGTCAATAGAAAAATAACCGTGAGAGTGTATATAGGACTTGTTCCAATATCCCCGAAAACAAGACCCAATGATTTTATGATACTTTTCATGGCATTTTTATCGAGCATGATTCACTCTCCTTTCATTATTTGATTCCTCTAAAGAGAAATTAAAAGTATTAATGATTTCCAATCAAAGAAGGATCACTCTACAAATGGATGACCTGACTTCAATATCACATCAGCAACCTCCGGCCTCATTGAATCCGCCGGCGGCCTCTTACCTGCTTCAATCATCTGTCGCATCTTTGTGCCGCTGAAATCCACCCTGTCCGTATGGGGACAGACCTTGTCGTTGGATATACCGCCGCACTTGTTGCAGTAAAAGAACGACATGAAGAACATAGGCTCAATGCCGATATCAGGGAACTCCTTGAATATCTCCTGCGCCGCGAAAGGATGATAGTAGCTTCCTACACCTGCATGGTCCCTTCCGATGATGAAATGCGTGCAGCCATAGTTCTTTCTCACGATAGCATGGAATATGGCTTCACGGGGGCCTGCATAGCGCATCTCTGTCTGGAAAATACCAAGCACCACCCTGTCCTTGGGATAATAATTATCGATAAGCACTTCGTAGCTTTCAAGTATTACATCGTCCTTGAAATCACCAGTTTTCTTTTTGCCGATGACAGGATTTATGAAAAGTCCATCGACCATGGTAAGTGCTGATTTCTGGAGATATTCATGGCCAAGATGCGCAACGTTCCTGGTCTGGAACCCTACCACTTTTTCCCAGCCTTTTTCCTTGAAGAGATTCCTTGTCTCCTGGGGCTTCATCGCATATTTGAAATAAGGGGTTTCCGATTCGTTTATAAGGCTTATCTTTCCTCCAAGCAGCGTGTCCTTCATGGAGTACGTCTTTGCCACACCCGGATGGGCGGCATCGTTTGTCCCATATACCTGCTCAGCGAATGCTCTTTTATCGTAACCATAGATTTCTTCAACCTGCATCATAGCTACGAGATTTGCGTCGTTTTTCAGGAGAATTTCATCTCCTTCCTTTATATCTTTGTTATCGGTGTCAAGAACAATAGGAAGCGTCCATGGAAGGCCGTTGGAGAGGCGCTTGTTGTAGAGAATGCTCTCGTAATCTTCCCGGCCATTGAAACCTTCAAGAGGGCTGAAAAGCCCGGAAGCGATATTTTCAATATCCTTCATCAGGTCAACGCTGACCGGCACGCTCTGGTATTGCGAAGCCTGCTCCGTGATCTTTTTGCGTTTTTGTTCGGTTAATGTTCGATTGATCAATTTTCCACCGTGAGGTTTTATTTGTGTCATTGTAATCCCAGATTTTGGGCTTGAATGTGATTGCTGTGTAATAATTGTTTGTAAAGGAAGAAAGAAGACAAAATAGGCAAGTTATATAAGGAGAAGATTCATGGAAGAGTGTGCCATCAAAGATATGGAGTAACAATAAAGGAAGATCTTATGGGTTTTTTTGGAACCGAGGCAAGCTGGTTTGCTGATATGACTTTGATTGCTCAGACAGCAGGTCTTCTAATCCTTTTTTTGGGATGGAAATATGCTAAAACAAAAAATTTTCTAAAACATGATAAAACTGCTAAAACCTCTATCTTTTTAAGTGGCTTGTCTTTTATTTGGATGAGTTTTTCTCTGGTTTCTAATCTTCTGTCACTTATTTCTACAACTCTCAGGGGTCTTCTTATTTTCTCCCATGTAATTATAGGGTTATTGGCACTATTCATGGGATTATTCTTTGTATTGGGTGAAATTAAGAAGACAAGGATGTTTATGGTAGTAGCTTTTTCTTCATGGACCGTAGCAATGTTTCTGGGCGTTATTGTATACTACATTTTGTTTACATAGAATTCAAATAAGCGATAAAGGTTAAATATAAAGATATCAAGTTCTATTTCTATTAATAAGTGGAGGTAATAAAAAATGGCCATAGGTGACTTGAATAAAAAGTTTGGATGGATATGGTTGTTGATAGGCCCATTGATGGGCCTGTACATAACAAGCCAGTTTAGCAGCCTTGGCGCTGCGTATGCTGCTGCCACGAGAGAGATATCGATTGCCGGGCAAAATTTGACTCTGTATATGGGAGAACAGGGTATAAGGGGAGCAAATAGACTCCTCCATGTACACAGCGCTCTTTTAGCATTTCTGAACATATTTTATGGACTGAGCATCGATAGCGTTTCCCTGTCGGATAGGACCAAGAGGCTGGGCAGCGTACTTGCAGTTGCTGGAGCCATTCTGGTGACCATTGGTTTCTATTTCAACCAGGTGATGCCGTTAAGAGAGCTGGGCTTACCTCTAAGAGTATTGGGAGGCATAAGCGTAGTAGTGGCAATAGTGGTAATGGCTGCTGGACAGTTTAAAAAGTAAAACAACCGACAAGTCGGTATTCTATCATTCGCGCAGTGTCCGGTCAAAGAATGTTACCATCTCTGTATAGGCATTCTTTGCTGCAAAGCTCTGGGAGAGCTCGCCATTTTCGATCATGAACCCATGGGGCTGACCCTGGTAGACCTTAAGCTCAAAGTATTTGCCAGAAGCATTGAGTGCTGTAGCATAGCGGTAAATGTCGGCGATCGGGCTTCCCTGATCATGTGTTCCGTGTATTATTAATAGTGGTGCTTTTAGTTGCTCGATCATATCCGCGGGCATGGATTGGTTTGCAGATCCGCGATAGGGGAAGCCATAAAAGGCGACTCCTGATTTGAATTCATCTATCTGGGGAAGAAATAGCATAGTGTACCTTCCTCCAGCACAGAATCCTGTAAGCCCTATATTGCTGCTGACATCCTGTCTGGTGCGAAGGTAAGCCACTGAGTCGCGAAGGAGCAGTTCTATAGTCTCGTCCCCTGGGCTTTGCTCGAAAGTCTGCCACTGAAGCGCGAGCACGATATATCCCTCCGAAGCCAACCTGTCAGTGAGGTTACGGTAGCCGGGTTCGAGACCTCGATTGGAGTGAACCAGCACTATAGCCGGTTTCCTTGCTTCTTCTGAGGGTGCTGCGAGGTAAGCAGGGTAAGTCATGTTTCCGCTTGTAATGTTTACCATGGTACCCTTTGCCTCATAAACCTCTTTTGTGCTGCTATCCGTACATCCTGAGATAACCACAATGGCTATCACCAAGCCAAAAATTAACATCTTCATACATAACCAACTCCAATAGAAAATTCTCATCTCATGATATAAATTTTATGTATGAAATCTTTGAGATCTTACTTTCCGAAACCCTTATATAAAATTTTTGATAAATTATAGAATGGAAATATTCCGGGGGAATTGTTACTCAGCCTTCAACCAAAAAATTGCTTCCTGGTGCTGTAATTGTTTTTGTAGTCCTGCTAATCAGCCTGACCTGGTGGAATTTTTTTGCTAATAGGCAGGGCGACATTTCTCAGGCAGAACCCCCAATCTTACCAGCACCCGAAAATGAGAGTCTAGAGGATGCGCCTCTTGCTGTTTCGGTGGCTAAAAAATTAGATATTCCCTGGGCTCTTGATTTTCTGCCCGACGGCAGTATTATTTTCACCGAGAGGGCAGGCAGGATAAGATTGATCGATATAAAAGAAGGGCTTTTGCCGGATCCTTTGCTTACCATTGATGAGGTGGCGCACACTGGAGAAGGGGGTTTGCTTGGTATTGCTGTACATCCTGATTTTGCTCAAAACCAGTTTATTTATGTGTATTATTCCTATCGAGATGGTGCTGGTTTAGCTAACAGGGTTGTAAGATTCAGAATGCAAGATAGAGATCTGCTTGACGAAAAATTAGTTATAGACAACATTCCGGGAGCTTCGATACACAACGGCGGCAGGATAAAGTTCGGTCCTGACAGACTCCTGTACATTACTACCGGCGATGCTGCTGTTTCAAACTCTGCTCAGGATAAAAACTCCCTGGCAGGGAAGATACTCCGCTTGAACGACGATGGGACAGTCCCCGGGAATAATCCTTTCCCCGGTTCGCCTGTTTATTCTTTTGGTCACCGGAACCCCCAGGGTCTGGCATGGGATGATAAGGGGAGGCTCTGGGCTACCGAGCACGGCTCACAGGCTTATGATGAGTTAAACCTCATCGAGCCAGGAAAAAACTATGGATGGCCGGATATTCGCGGTGATGAAAAAGCACAGGGACTTGTAAGTCCCGTGATTCACAGCAGCACGGATACATGGGCACCTTCAGGTATTGCCTATTTTGAAGGGTCTTTGTTCTTTGCGGGATTAAGAGGACAGAGTTTATTTGAGGTAATAGTTGATGAAAAACCAACACTTCGCTGTGTCCTGAACAGGAATTTTGGCAGGTTGCGTGACTCTGTAGTAGGTCCAGACAATAATCTGTATGTCCTTACAAGCAACAGGGATGGCAGAGGTGCGCCAACTGAGGAAGATGACCAGATAATTAGAATAAGGCGGCTTGGGTGATATTGGGATATATGCACAAGAAGATGACTGAGAAAGTAGCCCTATGAAAATAAAAAAAGAGATGTATTCTCTTTTAGCTCTATTTCTTCACATTTCCCGCATGCAGCCCGCATTCTTTCTTTGTGGCATCTTCCCACCACCAGCGACCCTCGCGCTCATGCTGTCCGGGCAATATGGGTTTGGTACATGGTTCGCATCCGATGCTTACGAATCCTTTTTCGTGAAGTTTATTATAAGGAACATTATTTTCCCTTATATAATCCCAGACCTGTTTTGAAGTCCAGTTGGCAATAGGATTGAATTTTATCAGATTTCCTGTCCCGAAAGTCGGATCTTTCTGGATGACAGGAACATTTGTTCTTGTACCGGGGCTCTGGTCTTTTCGCTGGCCGGTTATCCATGCATCCACTGTATTGAGGGCGCGCTTTAATGGATCGACTTTGCGTGCATCGCAGCATTCCTTGTGACCATCCTGGTAGAATGAGTACAATCCTTTTTCTTTCACCAGCTTTTCAGTGGCATCGCGGTTTGCGAAAAACACTTCGACCGGGATATTATAGGTCTTCCTGACTTCCTCGATGAACTGGTATGTCTCAGGATGGAGGCGCCCTGTATCAAGTGAAAAGACCCTGAAATCATTACCGATCTTCTTAGCCATGTCGATCAATACAACATCCTCAGCGCCGCTGAAAGATATTGCGATGTTCTTGAAATTATTAAGCGCAAGCTCCAGGATTTCCCGGGGCGACTTGTTCTCATAATCTTTTGCCAATTTTTCAATGTTAAGTTTTTCTGACATTTTTTCACTATCCTAAGATATCTTTACTGAATTTCTCAAATCCCACACGTTCAATGCAATCTCCAAACCGCTCACCAATATTGGTATTCTTCTTTGACCAGTCAATAATCCTCCTGAATATGGCGACAGCTTCCCGGGCGGATTTTGCATCTGTTAATTCTCTCCCGAGTTTGGGGTGTTTTCCTATTTTCCCGCCCACAAAGAGCCTAAGGCCTTTCCACTCCTCATTTATAAGATCTGAAGGGCAAGTTCCAACACATGCGCCGCACAGGTTGCATTTCTCCCAGATGATTCTGGCCTTATCATCTTCCAATACGATAGCTTTCTCCGGGCACATGAAAGTGCATGTCCCGCATCCGGAGCAAGCATCGGTATCAATAATAGGTTTGAGTATGCCCATTACTCCGAGGTCGTTCTCCTGCGGCTTGGCACAGGCGTTAGGGCATCCTGTTACAGCGAATTTTATCTTAACAGGCATATCTTCGCCAAAAAATTCCTTATCCAGTATTCCTGCCAGGCCGTAAGTGTCTATAATGCCGTAATTGCATTCGAGATTCCCCGGGCATGAAATTATATTACGTACCCTCGGACCGCAGGAGCCTGGAGGGGTGCCATTGTCTTCGAGTTCTTTTGTTATCGCATCCAGGTTATGTATATCCACATCCGGGATCTGCATCCCCTGGCGGGTTGTGATATGGATGTATCCGGTGCCATATTGTTGGGCGAGACGGCTTATCCCCTGAAGCTGGTCTGAAGTGACATTGCCGCAGGGCATTCGAAGCCTGACCACGAAAAGATCTTTTTGTTTCTGCTTCATATAACCGGATTTTTTAAGGATCGATATGTCGAGTTTTTCCAGGGTCATGTTTCTCCTTGATATAAGGGTTGATATTTAAATAATCTGGGTGTTTAACTTGCAGGATCAAAATATAACTGATGATTGCGGCAATATTTGTCAGATATTTAATCCATTAAGTGAAGCTATCCCCGATTTTACAGCATCTGCAGATCTATCCAGGGCTTTTCTCTCTTCATCAGTAAGTTCAAGTTCAAGTATATCTTCAATACCATTCCTTCCGATTTTTACCGGAACCCCAAGATAGATGTCTTTCTTGCCATACTCCCCTCTCAAATAAGCGCATACTGGAAGAATACGTTTCATATCCTTTATCACAGCTTCAACCATATTTGTCACGGCAGCAGATGGGGCATAGAATGCGCTTCCGGTTTTGAGAAAGTTGACAATCTCAGCTCCCCCGTTGATAGTTCGCTCAACAAGCCGATTGATGGTTGATTCGGGCATCAGCTCTGTTATCGGGACACCCGACACAGTTGTAAACCGGGGAAGAGGCACCATGCTATCCCCGTGCCCTCCCAGAACCATCGCATTAATATCCCGCACCGAGCAGTCAAGTTCAAGGGCTATAAAGGCGGCAAACCTGCCCGAATCAAGTACACCGCTCATCCCGAATACACGGTTTGGTTCAAAACCTGTGGTTTTCAGGGTCACATAAGTCATTATATCAAGCGGGTTCGTAACAGTGATAACCACAGAATCAGGCGCGAAACGTTTGATATTCTGTGAGATATCGGTTATTATTTTTGTATTTATTTTCAGAAGGTCATCCCTTGTCATGCCTGGTTTTCTTGCTATTCCCGCAGTAATGACAACTACATCCGAACCTTCGATATCTCTGTAATCGTTCGTTCCGATGATATTTGAATCATAACCCAGAAGTGGGCCAGCTTCCAAAAGGTCAAGAGCTTTACCCTGGGGCAGTCCTTCAACTATATCTGTCATGACCACATTCCCGAGTTCTTTTTCTGCTATTCTTTGCGCGGCTGTTGCACCGACCGCTCCTGCTCCGATAATTGTGATTTTTGGCATTTATGTTCACCCGGATTTTTTTTGTATGAAGGTGGTTAATGGACGATAATAGTTATGGACGCAAAGGATATATTGACATAATGCATAACAAAACCCTGATGAAAAATTCAATCCCGGTAATTTTTATTATTTTACTATTAACATTTTTTATCCCATTGTCAGAGGGAACGCAAGGCGCCCATACTTTTGAGATTTCATCACTCACAATAAAATTCAATAAGACAGATGCAGAATTCACAGTAAATTATGACCTTGGTGCTATTCCAAAAATGTATATTCTTTTAATGGGAGGAAAAAGCCTCGAGCCAGAGATGAGAGAACTCTTCTCTAATTTCGATTATGAGGTCGTAAAAATGGATCAGGGAAAGACAATTCTGCATGTAAAGAACATTTCAAGATTTGATAAGAATTTGAATTATTATTTACACGATTCTGTTAAGTTTGGATACCACATTAAAACAATAATTATATATATTCCCGGAGACACGCGACCCACTGAATATTTTGGCCTTGATGCCACTCCAAACAAGTTCTATCGTCAGTGACCCTTCTTTTTCTTGAAAACGGATGGCAAATTAACGATATATGTACCATCTTCTTTGAGCGCCATGACAATTTCTTTTCTTTCAAGCAACGATTCAAGATTCAATTCATACTGCCCGGGTGATAATATCCTGATTGATTCAATCCGCTCCCCTATCTCTTTTGGTGCATTTTCAGCTTTAGGTTCATTTTTTAACTCGGTTGTTTCTTTCTTAATTCCCAGTATCTCATCGACTTCTTTTATGAAATTCGAGGCTTCAGGGGAAATTTGTCCTGCGTTTGTCGCATCCTCGATTTTTACAACTGGTCCTGGAACAAGTAAGTCATCTCTCACATAAAGGAATTTATTCCAGCCGCATTTCGGGCAGCCATTCAATATAATAGCTGCACCATCTTTGAATATGCTCTCGCATCTTGTGCATTTATGTGGCATGGTTTATAGTGAGACTAATGCGCTTATTAAATCCCTGTCTTTTCTAATTGTTTTTAATTGTGAAGCCGGGCCAATAACTGTAAGCCGTGTCTTGAGAGTTGTCTTTCCAAAAAGTTTATTCAGGAAATTTTCGTTTTGTTTTACAGGATAACTCTCGATCTCAATTCCTGAAAAATCATCAGGTTCTATCTCTGCCATTGTTAGCTCAATAAGTTTTGTCTGTTCACTGGGAGTAAGACCTTTTTCAAGTATGAGTATCTTTCCACTTCGCACTTCATCAAGAATCAACCTCACTTTTTCCATGGAGGTCATGCCATCAAGCTTTTCTTCCGATATTAAATCCATCTGAATTCCGTTCATATGATCACCCGAAATGCTCTGCAATTTCTTTATACAATAAATCTATATTCTTCCCATCCAGAGCGGATATGGGAACCAGTGGATGCTGTGGAAAAGCGCTTTGTATCCTTGCCGGTGATGAATTTGGAAGGTCTATCTTATTTGCTGCTATCAATATGGGAAGTTTTCGAGCTTCAAAATTCCCTATTATAACCACATTCACCTGTGTATACGGGTCTTCAGTTGCATCCATTACCAGTATCACCCCGTCTAAGTCTTCAAGCCATTTTACTGATTCCATTACTCCTTCTGTTGCCTCTTTGGCGCGTCTTTTCGATTCCTCTTCCGGCAATCCGAATGTCATGAAATCATGAAAATCGATCTTTGTAGCAATTCCTGGTGTATCTATAATATCCAGTGTTACGGAAGAACCGTTACTCACTATTGTAACATCTTCACGCCTTCTTGCTCTTCGTGTCTCATGCGGAATATGGGATACCGAACCCATGGCATCCCCCGTCCAGTCCCTGACGATCCTGTTAGCCAGTGTTGTTTTGCCAGCATTGGGGGGGCCATATATTCCGATTTTCGCCTTTTTTCTCTTAAATAATCTTTTCAACCAGGAAAAATTAAGTCCCAGCCTTTTTATTATGCCCATAGTTGTGCCTCACTGTTTAATAGAAGTCCCCTCTTTTTTAGTTTTCCCTTAGAATTCCGACAATTTCAACTGCCTCTTTATGCATTTCTCCCCCGGAATTTCAACCGGATATATCCCGCTCAAACACCCCAGGCACAGATCATCCAATGGGATCCCGATGGATTTTACAAGTCCTTCAATACTTAAATATCCCAGGGAATCTGCATTTATCAAGGCCTCAACGCCTTTTACAGCCTTGTGAGCCGCTATGAGTTCTTCACGCGTTGCCATATCGATCCCCAGATAACAGGGAGAAATAATGGGGGGGCTTGCCACTCGCATATGTACCTCCTTTGTTCCTGATTTGCGGATCATATCTATTATACGGCGCGAAGTTGTTCCACGCACAATGCTGTCATCAATGAGAACGATGCTTTTCCCATCAATATTTGGTTTTATTGCATTAAGTTTCAACCTGACTGCTGTTTCCCTCATATCCTGCCCTGGCATAATGAAAGTCCGGCCTATGTAACGGTTTTTCATAAGCCCTTCTATATAATCAATACCTGATTTCTTTGAGAAACCGATCGCATAAGTGATCCCTGAATCAGGAACAGGCGAAACGATATCGGCTGTGGCCGGATGCTCCTTAAAAAGCATCTCTCCTATTCGCATCCTCACATTATAGACAAGCTGGCCATCTATGACTGAATCCGGCCTTGCGAAATAAATATATTCAAAAACACAATGGGCGTAATTTTTTGATTTAATCAACTGATGGCTTTCGTATGTCCCATTGCTGAAAACCAGCATCTCGCCTGGAGCCACATCACGTATCAGCTGCCCGTTCAAAATATCAATAGCAACACTCTCGGACGCCACTACATAACCATTATCGAGCGAGCCAAAGCATAGGGGTTTTATGCCAAGCGGGTCACGAATAACAATAAGCGTTTTATCTATCAGGATAGCAATTGAATATGAACCAACAAGCTGTTTTATTACATCTTTAACGGCATCCTTGAGTTCGCTGTGCATCAGTTCCTTGACAAGGAGATGAGCTATGACTTCTGTGTCCGATTCCGATAAAAATATCCGTCCCTCTTTTTCAAGTTCGGTCCTGAGTTCCTTTGAGTTTACAAGATTACCATTATGGGCGATAGCTATAGTCCCGCTCTTAAAACTTACGAGAAGAGGCTGGCAATTCTCGATCTTCGAACTGCCTGTAGTTGAATATCGGACATGCCCTATACCAACATGACCTTTAAGTTTCTGTATATCCGCTCTATTAAAAACATCAGGCACAAGACCCATACCTTTTAAGGTACGGACCTGGCTGCCATCATGAACAGTTATTCCTGCGGATTCCTGTCCCCTGTGCTGGAGAGCAAAAAGTGCATAATAGATTGACAGTGCAGCAGATGTTTCCTCTTTAAAAGAAACACCGACTATACCGCATTCTTCATGCAACCGTGGTCACCTTAGTAACCGCATTTTTCTTGCCATTTGTAGGATCTCATGTGTGCGGTTCTACCGAAACCACACGCTGCACACATTTTTGTGTGCGTGTTCATTGATGCTTTCCCACATCTTCTGCATACAACATGTGTTTTCTTCTGATTCTTACCGAATGAAGGCGTACCTTTTGACATATTTTAATCACCTTTTTAATATTATGGGGAAATAAATACTATATTATCCCCGCGTACAACTGCTGTTCCAAGTTTTTTCGTTCCGTTCTCTTTTATTTCCTCAGCATTAGCCAGGACGATATTCATATGGATATCGTATCCCTGTAATTCGCCTCTGAACTCTCTCTGGCCTTTTAAACGTATCAATACTGACTTATTTAACGCATTATTTAGAATGTCGAGGGGTCTGTTTCCCATAAAAACGCTCCTTAATATTAATAAACCATTAATTCAATAGTGCACCAAAGTAGTTCGTACAATATTTAAAACTATTGGTGAGTAATGAAAATAAAGTCAAGGAATGTATTAAGAAAGACGGATCAGAAAGCCCTTGTAAATGATATTGTCGAGGCCTTCGGTGATGCTTCATCATTTGAGAACAGAAAGCTTGAATATGTCGAAAGCGACGGGCAGGATTTCATTTTCGTGGATGGAGAACCTCTTTTATTCAAGATAGACGGGAAAATATTTCCTACCGTAAAAGGCGCCCTTAAATTGAACCCGGCGCGCCGCAAAGTCTTTGTTGATCCCGGAGCTGTCAGGTTCATCATAAACGGAGCTGACACGATGAGCCCGGGGATTATTGAAGCAGATCCCACTATAAACATAGGCGATCTTGTTATCATCGTGGAGAAAGCACACGGGAAAGCGATCGGTATCGGGAGAGCCCTTATGGTAGGAAAAGAAATGGTCGGGGGAAAAGGCAAGGCAGTAAAATCCATACATTATGTAGGGGATGATATCTGGAACCTTGAACAGAAATAAATAAATAGATATAAACAGTAAAGAGTACGAAGTAAAGGTGATTATTGCATGGGTAAATTTTTAGATAATCTTTTTGGCGGAAGGAAAAAGACGAGATTAGATTCGGATGAATATCAGGAACTTGATCTTACGGACTACGAAGGGGATTTTGAGGGCGAAACAGCCAATACTTATATTAAAATCGCTGAATTATCAGGACTTGAAATGATGCCTCATTTAAAAAAACAAATTTATGATGGCAATATACTGATGATCGATGTGTCGCCTGCAAAAAAAGATAAGTTGGTTTTTGACAGGGCGATCAAAGACTTAAAAGCGGTGGTCAATGACGTCCATGGCGATATCGCCATGATCAAAGAAGACCAGGTAATCGTAACCCCGCGTGGTGTGCGCATAGACCGGCAAAAGTTAAAGTGAACTCAGAATCAAGTACTGTTTTAACAGTTACAAAAAGCGTTTGCCCACTTTGCAGCAAAGAACTTGTTACAAACTGGGTAAAGGATAATATTCCTTTTTTTGGTGAAGTAATGCATATTACTTCAAAGTGTGAATGCGGTTTAAGATACTCTGATACCATGATCATGGCACAGCGAAAACCCGTTCATTATGAAATGAAAATCACCACACGGGACGACATTGATGCTCGCGTGGTGCGCTCGACATCAGGAACAATAAGGATACCCGAACTTGGAATCGATATTGAGCCGGGGCCTGCTTCTGACTCTTTTGTTTCAAATATCGAAGGCGTACTTGACAGGGTGAGTGATATCCTGGAGATGGTAGTAAGATGGAATGAAGAATCCCAACGCGCGCAAGAATTGCAATCCACCATCGAGAAGATCAAGGCCGGGGAATTCGAAATTACGGTTATTATCGAAGATCCTCTGGGCAATAGCGCCATAATTGCAGAAAAAGCAACACACAGGGAACTTACGCAAGAAGAGGCGGCCGGTCTTAAGACAGGTATGATTATTTTTGATAAAGAATATTAAAAGTAAAGTTCTTATCAGGCAAAAGAGCTACAATTCAATTCTTTTGCTATTGAACTCAATACTCCATGAAAAAAAATATCCTGATAAGCTCATTAGTGAGCTTTTTAAAAAGGAAGATTTTTCATCGGATGAAAAAGCTGTTATCTTTGATTTCGTTTATGGGATCTTGCGCCATCTTGGAAGGCTGGATTACATAATTGGACATGCATCATATGCCATCACAAAAAATCTTGATCCGGTTATACTTAATTCGTTCAGGATATGCGCATACCAGGCCATATTTACAGATGCATCGGCAGCGGGAATAATAAACAATGCAGTAGCGATGTCATCGAACCATACGAAATTAAGCGGATTCGTAAAAAGGACAATTGAGGCAATATTAAAGAATAAAGATGCGGTTATTTTCCCTGATCCGGAAATGGCTCCCATCGAATATATCCTGGCATACCATTCACATCCGCGCTGGATAGTGGAAAAATGGCTCAAAGAATTGGGATCTGTTAAAGAAGTTGAGGCGATATGCCGTGCTAATAACATGGAGCCGCCTTTAACGATAAGGGTGAATCCACACAAATCGGTTGTCGGATTACTTCAAAAAGCGCTGGGTGAAGAGGGGTATTCTTCATCAAGAACGGAATTATCACCATTTGGCCTTATCGTTGATAAGAAAAAAGATATTTTTAAAACCAAAGTTTTTAAGGAAGGACTTTTCGAAGTGCAGGATGAAGGAAGCCAGCTTGTTACCCTTCTTACAGGTGTAAAGCCCGGGGAACTTGTAATTGATGCATGTGCAGGGAATGGCGGAAAAACCCTTTTCCTTTCAGGACTGATGAAAAACCGTGGAACTATAATCGCTTCAGACCTGTCACCGGTCAAACTTTCGAACCTGCGACAAAGGGCAGGAAAAGCTGGCGCCTTTAATATTAAGACTGCAAAAACAGAGGCATTAAATGAATATAATAATATGGCGGATTGCGTTTTTATAGATGCGCCATGTTCAGGCATGGGAGTTTTCAGGAGGAACCCGGATTCGAAATGGCGATTGACCCCGGACGATGTCAAAGGACTTGCAGTGAAACAGAAAGAGATATTAAGTGAATACAGCAGCCTTGTTAAACCAGGAGGAAGATTGGTCTATGCTACATGTACGATAAGCAAGGAGGAAAATGAGGATAATGTAACCGTTTTTCTCAATGAGAACAGGGATTTTTGCATTGTTCCTGCATCGCAAATGCCTGATTTCAATTTTAGTAAATTAACCTGTGAAGACGGATTTTTCAGATCATTACCGCATATATCTAATACAGATGGATTTTTCGGTTCTATCATGTTAAGGAAGTGAATTTGCCCTGATCAGAGAAAATCCATCGCCGAACAAGTAAGACTATTATCTGAACTTCACCACAGGACATGACCATGTGCATTTCCCGCAACGGATGCATTTCTCACTTATTCTTGCAGTCCCGTTGACACTTACCGCCCGCACCGCACACTTTCCCACGCACACCCCGCACCCGGTGCATAACACTGCTCTGCGTATCGTCATCTGTGAAAGTTGTATTAATTCCCTGGCTTCATCTTCATTCCCGCCTCTTGCAACCACTGTACCGCTTGCATATACATGAACATTGTTCTCATTTCGCGAAGCAAGGATCATCCCGTCAATCGAATTTGTTTCACCGATAATGGTCAAGAAACCAGTTTCTTCGATAAGTGAAAGATTCAAAGGTGTCCCGAAACTTCCTTCTGCCGTGATGCCTCCTGCTTTGCATGGGCGATATCCTGAAGTCAATGTGAATTGGACAGGTTTTTTTTCACTCCTGGGGACAATATTAATCCCCAACTTTTGCGCGATCATACCTATCGATTTTGGGAGAACCTGCCAGCGCCAGAAGCCGTATTTTACCCATTCATCGGATAATCCGTTACGGGAAGCATACTCTTTCAAGTATTTTTCAAGCTTTTCACTTAATTCGGGATGGATTTGAGACAATCGCGAGAAATCAGCCATGCTTGCCGAAGGGCAAAGCCAGCATCCGATCCTGTCAAATCCCTCTTCGTAGAGTGGATTGTATTTTGCTTTTTTCCAGAAAAGATACAACCACACGTGAAGCGCAGTCCAGTTCTGGATCGGGGTAGCTCCTATCTGGTTTCCAACGGAGGGATTTTTCCAGATATGCTCACTGTTGGCCCTTATCTGGCTTTCATATTTTCTCTGCCCGATAAATGTCAGGCACCCATTCTCATAGTTCTGTTCTATGACCTTTGTGATAGCACCGAGTTTGCAGACTTTGCAGCACCATCTTGCTTCCACAGTGGGCGGCCCGAAATTATCTATCGACTGCCAGAAAGAATCACCTGAGGAATGGATTTTCAATTGTAAAGAAAGCTCTTTGGCTGTTTGTTTCACATTATCTACTGTTTCAGTGAATTCCAGACCCGTATCAGCGAAGAGGATATCAAATTCCGTTAAGGTATCACGCACAAGATGCAGCGTTACAAGACTGTCCTTTCCGCCGGAATATGAAACTGTCACCGGTCTTTTTTGGGTCTCAACAACATTTTTTATGAAACTGTGAGCTTTTTCTTCCTTTTTTCCCAGAATATGGATATTTGCCTGGACAGCATCCTCCCATGTTTTTGCCCGTTCCCCGGGGTGCTCCAGGGCATGCGGTTTATCGTGCCATCTTGTTTTTACGGCCATTCCCTTTTCATGTGTGAGCATCCTTTTAGCATTCATCCTTGCCCTGCCAGTAGCTATTACTTCATTTTCAGGCGTCAGGATAATTACCTCATCCTCTTCTTCAATACCAGGATTGGCTTTGTTAACACCTGGTGCAAGTACAGATGCGCCTTTAATAATAAAATTAACAGCGCCTTTATCAATAACTATGCATTTTGTCCCATCCGCAAGACATCTTGCCCCCTCAAGCCTGGGAATAAATACCCAGTCCATTTTTTCAAGTTCAAAACGGATAGAACCCATGATAGCCCCGTCAAATATCACTTCATCCATCCTGTCTTCATAAGGGGCTTTATTCAGGACTACAAGATGACCTTGTGGGATGAGTTTAAGGCCGAATTGTTTTTCAGTTGTCCTGTTGATGAGGTCTATATCGTATGGAAAAGCTGGCCGAATGTCACCCGGAGGTGTTATTTCGATTTTTTTTGTGGCCAGGCCGCAAGCGCAGGTTTTTCCAAGCACCGGAAGATTGCAGGAAGGACACCAGTATAGCAGGAGTTCGCCAAGATAATGGGGCATGGTTAACCGGAAACCCACAAAACTATTAACGGGGTCACAAATGTTTCGATGATAGCAGCAACAAACAAAAGAGGCATAATTATTCTCATGAATATACGTAAACTCTCAATTAACTCATATTTCATATCTCTCTTTTCACCTTTCATGGAACTATACATAGAATATCCAAGGCGAAGCCCCAGGCCAGCGCTGATCAATACCATGGGAACTTCTATAATACCGTGCGGCAAAAGTGCGGCAAGTACAAAAATTATCCCCTGTTGCTTTGAAACTTCATTTGCTATCAAACCCAATATAATTCCATTTCCTCCAATAAAAATTATGGGAATTATTCCTAAACCTGCTCCAAGAACGATCGAAAAAAGGCTCTTTACTGCATTGTTCAGGAAAATAACAAGCATTATCTGGATTGGAGAAAGAATTTTTATCCAGCCAAAAGAATTCTTTAAAACTTCAAGGTAATTTTCCGGCAATCCGAGATCCTTCAAAGATACCAGCAATCCTGCAACTAGTGAAATTATGAAAATGCCGGTAACTATTAATATATATTTCCATGAAGTCCTGATGTATTTTAATTCTTTTTCCATTTTACACTCCCATAAGGATCCTGAGCGTGTTCCGGACAGCCGGTGAAAGCCCGAGCACCAATATTGCAAGTTTCATAATACCAATAAGTTTTTTTTCTTTTTCGTCTACTAATTTGTTATCAAGTATATATAAAACTGGTATGAATACCAGCAATTTAAGCGGGAACATAATTAAGGCAGGATGATCAGTAAAATTGCTCGAAAGGTCAATGAAAAATGTTGGAGCAACATGCTTTTCATAATAATTGAGCCAGTCCATGCCAATAAATGTTGATGATGCATCAAGAAGATGGGTAAAAAGAATTGAAATATTTACTTTATCCGTGAGAAGCGTGAAATTGAGTTGGCGGGATATGAAATATACAATTCCTGTCGATGATATGCCCAGAATAAATATAACAGCAGCAGGATATGGATTCTCAATTCTGCCAACTGCCAGAAGCGCGCCGATGTTTAACAATGCCCATACTGCGCCCGTATATCCAAAAAACGTATGGTAATCCCTGATCTTTCCTTTTCGCTCAAGATAAATTGCGATCGCAAGAATGCTTACAGTCACTGCAAAAATGAAAAAATATATTATGGGCGTTATAAAGAGATACTTCAGTGGGGGAACGAATACTTTTGAATCTTCCAGCACGCGAAGAGCGCAACCGGCAATGATATAAGGCGTTACTGAAAGCATGAATCTGGCGTCGATCTTCACTTTGAGTTTTTCCAATAACTTTAAGACTCCAAAAAGGCTTATACCAAGCACGATTGCATAAGTGAGCGTATCCACAGGATTATAAGAAGTGTCATTGATTATGCCGCTTAAGTAATACTTATCTATATAATGCCAGACGCTATCTATTATACTCATATTGAATCCTTATGAAAGAAACTAAAGAAAACTATAAGAACAAATGGATGCAGCTGCCCAGGAATGTGGTTGTAGGTCATGGTGTGATCGATGAGACAGGTAAGGTTTGTAAAGACCTTAAACTTAATGGGTGCACGCTGATAGTTGCCGGAGCCACAACGCTAAAGAAGGCAGGAAAAACAGTTAAAGTCTCTCTTGAAGATTCAGGGTTTAATGTCGATACAACAGTAGTCGAAAAACCCACACTTGAGGAGGTACGAAAAGTGGAAAATCTTGCCAGCGAGGCAAAAGCTTCTTTTTTATTGGGTGTTGGCGGGGGAAAATCCATAGACATTGCCAAGTTTGCTTCCATGCATCTTGATATCCCTTTCATCAGTGTTCCGACTGCGGCATCCCATGATGGTATCGTCTCATCAAGAGCGTCTTTAATCCGGGATAACAAAACCGTTTCGGAAGCCGCACAAACCCCTATTGCAGTCGTTGCGGATACATCTATTATTGCCCAGGCTCCTTACCGCTTACTTGCAGCAGGATGTGGCGATATCATTTCCAACTATACTGCGGTACGGGATTGGGAACTCGCCCACAGGCTTCGCGACGAACCTTTCAGTGAATATGCATCTATCATTTCAAAGCTTACAGCAAAAATACTTATTGAATCGGCAGGACTGATAAAACCCGGTCTGGAAGAGTCGGCCTGGACTGTTATGAAAGCGCTCGTGGCAAGCGGCGTAGCTATGAGTATAGCCGGCTCTTCGCGTCCTGCAAGCGGTTCTGAACACAAATTCAGCCACGCGCTTGATGAGCTTGCTCCAAAACCCGCACTTCACGGCGAACAGTGCGGTGTGGGAACAATTATGATGATGTACCTTCACGGCGGTAACTGGCAGGAGATCAGGACATCCCTTAAGACAATTGGAGCACCCACAAATGCTTCTGAACTCGGGATAGAGGAAGGGTATATTATAAAAGCACTCCTTCATGCCCATAATATCCGTCCTGAGAGATACACTATACTTGGCACAGGATTAACCCCGGAAGCAGCGGAAAAAGTTGCAAAAATTACAAAAGTAATTACAATCAAATAATAAGATAATATAAAATCAGGTGAAATTTTATGGAAGAATCGGATACAATAATAACATTGATAGGAACAAGGCTTGCAAAAATAGGGAATGAATTTATTTTTAAAAGCGCAGCAAAAGAATGCCAACCATGTAAACTCAATAAAACGTGCCTGGGCCTTAATCCTGGAAGCAGGTATAAAATTGTGAACATCCGGAACCCGTCAAAGCTTGAATGTTTTGTGCATGATTCAGGTGTGTTTGCAGTGGAAGTTATAGAAGCTCCTATCAGGATGGCTATTGAATCAAGAAAAGCGATAAAGGGTTCAAAGATAGTTTTTGAGCCTCCATGCAACAACCAGGATTGCGAAAATTATCCCATGTGCCGTCCATCAGGGATGCAGACTGGTGAAAAATTTGTAATCACTGACATTGAAGGTGATATCTTCGAATCATGCAGGAAAGGTTATTCAATGAAGATCGTAGAGGTCAAAAGATAGTTTGGTAAAATATATAACAAAGTGATTCCTATACATACTAGAAATGATCAAGAAATGCCAGAATCACGGGTTCTTTAGAGGCGACACATGCGCATGCGGTGAAGCAGGGACGCTCATGCTTAACGATGAGCAGACAGAGCGGCTTGGCCGTTTTATCTCAGGTGCGCTGCGTCATTTCCCGGATGATCTGGGACTGGCCATGAACCAGCACGGTTGGGTAGGTGTTGATGTACTTGTGGATGCCATGGTAACGCGGTATAAATGGTCAAACAAGGAAAAGCTTTTTTCAATAATCGAATCTGATGAGAAAGGCAGGTATGAAATAAAAGGAACAAAGATCAGGGCGCGATATGGTCATTCCGTGGATGTTGACCTTGATTATGATGAAAATCTCCTTCCTGAACTGTATTACGGTGCAAGCAGGGAAGAAGTGGATATACTCCTTGAAAAAGGAATAAGGCCCATGAGGCAGAGGTATGTTCATCTGAGTACATCAGCGGAAAAAGCAAGAGAAGTAGCAAAGATCCATACGGAAGACCCGGTTTTACTTGTGGTAAATGCAGAATTGGCACAGGATGAAGGAGTGACCATGCTTTCTGCTACCGAAAATATTGTGCTTGCTGATGAGATCCCGCCGCAGTACCTGAGTGTGATGCAGGATTAAATCCACACCCTGAATAATCCATTTTCTAACTCCTCAATCTTGAATTTCACAGGCAAGAATTGCTCAGTCACCCAGATATTGGTCTTTGTGTGCATGGAAATTATCCGCGTGGTAAAAGAACCGCCTCCCGCCAGCGCCATATAGGGAATCAATTGGTCAGCAAGATATTCATCAACGCCCACACCCGGTTTCAATTCATTGAGCAAAGCTTTGGCTGCAATTACGCCAACTTTTTCTGCCTTCAGACCAGGTTTTCCTAGGGCAATCCCGCCAACGGCGCCGCACCACAGGGTAATACCGCTTCCTGTTGAAGGATGATCGTTCACTTCTGTTGATATATTTGAATTGTATCCCTGGTCATTCAGGAACTTTTTAGCAGAACTCGCCTGCCTTTGCGCCACATGGGATGGAAGACCGGATGAATGGGAAATCCCTTCTACAATAGTACACTGGTTCGTCTCAAAATTCGTACTCTTAAGGTATGATGGATTAATAATAGCTTCAACGCACCCTCCTCCCCTGGGATAATAACCTCTTCTAATCAAACTTATTTCGCATTTATATCCCATCTTTCCCAGGGAGACAAGCGTTACAAATCTCATATAATCGATGGAAGGAGACCACTGGACATCAGTTCCACCAGTGATATTTATCCTTGTTTCTCCTTGAGAATGCATAAGTGCAGGCATAAGGCATTGGAGAAAAAGCGATATGCTGCCGGCCGTACCGATATCAACCTTATAATTTCCGCCCTTTATTTTTCCAGGTATGAAACTGATCCATGTCGATTGGAGGCAACACCCTGAAACCCGGGCATCGCATATCCTGGCCAGCCCTTCCACTGCCTTAACATGCTGTGCTAAAAGCCCTGGTTTCGGTCTTCCCTTTCGTATATGTTCTATTTCTACAGGAATCCCCGTAACAGCAGAAAGCGCAACAGCGGTTCGTAATATCTGGCCGCCCCCTTCGCCATAAGATCCATCTAACTTCATGAATACCTATTGTGTGGAGATAATATTGAAGTTTACGAAACATAATAGAATGACGAGCAGGTTGGGGAGTGGGGGTTAGTAAAAAAATGTTACCCGCTCGTCAACTTATACTATACGACTAAGATGTATTTTAATCTTTTCCACAATTCTATCCATTTCCATAATGAGCATGCGATTATTTGAGTTTATACTTACATTATTTTCAGGTTCGTGCTGCTATTTCCACAAGTTCATTAACAACAGCGACCGCAACGGGTGTCCCGCCTCTTGTCCCAACGCATGTGATGGATGGCACTTCCAGCGTTCTTACAAGTTCTTTCGATTCAGCAGCATTCACAAAACCCACAGGCGTCGCCACAAGAAGCCCCGGACGAAGACCTTTATGGATCATCCCGCAAACCGTGAGCGCTGCTGAAGGTGCGTTACCGATAACGATTATAGCTCCATTGAGCTCTTTCTCAAGCGCCATGAAGCCAGCGCTTGTTCTCGTTACTCCTGTATCTCTGGCAATATCGGCTCCTTCATCAAGGACGCACTTGACGTCGCATTTATGGCCTCGCTTTGTAATTCCCACCTGGGCCATCCTGATATCTGTAAAGATGGGAGCGCCTTTGCGGATGGCGCCTATTCCTGCATTTACCGGATCATTGTTAAACCTCATGAGTTCTGCAAATGCCAGATCGCCAGTTGCGATCACACAGCGCTGCTTTATTCTATCCTCAGGCGTATCTCCTTTTACGAAACTTTGCACTATTGACCAGCTTTTTTCGTTGATCTTTCTTGCTTCCCTTGTTCGCGCGCCAAATTCAATATTCATATTTTCTCTGGTATCCTCGTGGGGTTATTATCCTGTTTTTCCATAGTCTTGACTCACTGTTACCGATAAGAACGATCGTACTCATATCGATCACGTCATTATACTCCATTATCCTGCCAAGTGTTGTTGAAATAACGGTCTCGCCAATTCGGGTAGCGCTTTTTACGATGCCCACCGGGGTATTTTCATTCCTGTATTTCCGGATTATCTCTATAGCCTTTGCAAAGGTCTCCTTGCGGTTCCTGCTTTTCGGATTGTATATGGCGATCACAAAGTCAGCCTCTGCCGCGCTGTTTAAACGGCGCTTTATCATTTCGATGGAAGTTAGAAGGTCGCTTAAGCTTATTATAGCGAAATCATTAACTAGCGGAGCTCCCAGAAGTGAAGCCGCGGCATTTATTGCAGTTACGCCAGGTATGACTTCAATTTCGATCTCTTCGGCTTTCTGGGCCACCTCTAATACAAGCCCGGCCATGCCATACACATTTGCGTCTCCTCCGCTGATTATAGACACAATATGGCTTTTTCCAAGTTCTACAGCCTTCCTTGCTCGCTCAACCTCGCCGCCCATTGCGCTTCGTATGATCTTTTGGTCTTTTATGATCACAGCTATCTGGTCAAGATAAGTGCCATTCCCGATAACGTATTCAGATTCAAGCAGGGCGCTTTCTGCCTTTTTGGTGAGATGCTCAATTCCTCCGGGTCCTATGCCTACAATATATAATTTACCGTGCGATCGCGATTGTGACATTTCCATAAATCCTCTTTTTTAGTAACAGTTTCTTTTCCTCTGAAAGGGCAAGCGCAGCCGGTTCGCATACCCCGTTTAGCCCAAGGCTTTTTGCTTTAGATGGAGTTGGCGCATGTATGGAATTAATGACCTCATGCGAAACAAATATTAGCTCTTTTGAGAATGATGCTGCTGCGTCAATAATTCCAGATTCATTTTTCTTTATTATTGCAGATGCAAAATAATTCACATCCTCGATCCTGGCATCCAGTTCCAAAAGCGCTTTATTTATTGCTTCAACAACTTCTGACTTGCCAACACCCCTGTTTGCCCCTATTCCCACAATAAGCCCCCTCCTTTTAAGGATACTGACATCATCTCCCACAATTACGATCTTTGGGCCTTTGATATCCAGGACTTCAACATCGCTATCCAGCAAATTCAGATTGACTTTTTTTGTTGAATCCCTGTTTATTATCCTGCAACCAAGGCAATCTGCGATCCCCTCCACGGATTCTTTTCCCATGACCTCAGTAGCTGTCGTTATCACAGGGATCAAACCCATAACGGCAAGTTTTTTTGCCAGTTCATTCCCTCCATGGTGACCGCCAAGGATAGGAATTGCAAAGTTCAACCCGGAATCAATGACCACGACTGCCGGATCTTTCCATTTATCGCAAAGAAGAGGAGCGATATTTCGTACAGCAATACCTGATGCCATTATGGCTATTATCAACCTGTATTTCTCAAATGCAATTTTGAAAGCATCTGTGGAGTATTCTATTATATCTCCACCAGTAACATCCTTTATTTTTTTCGCAATATCAAAATTCCGTGAAAAAGCGATTATTGCAAGCTCACCCATATAGATGAGACCTCTTATAATTCTGCGGTGTCAGGACATTCCCTATAACTATCATTGATGATCTATTGATCCCTTCTGCTTCAACCCTGTCTGCAATGTCCCCTACTGTCCCAAGGATCACTAATTCATCTTCCCATGAGGCATGATACACAACAGCAGCGGGTGTTTCCTCAGGATATTCCACCTCTTTCATGATCTTCCTGAGTTTATCCGTACCAAGATAAATTGCCATTGTAGCATTATGGCGCGACAGTTCCCTTATCGAGTCTTTCACTAGCGTTGTTCCGGCGGGTCGTGTGATAATAAGGGTCTCTGTAATGCCGTTTATCGTAAGCTGGGTTTTTAGTGAAGCTGCGGCGGCAAACAGCGATGTCACCCCGGGAACGATCTCCACATCTATCCCTCGTTTTTTAAGACAGTCTATCTGTTCGATGATCGCGCCATATAATGAAGGGTCACCGCTATGCAGCCGGACTACGGTTCTTCCTTCATCTACTTTATTCGATAGCACATCAGCGATATCTTCAAGTTTCATTCCGAAGCTGTCAAGTTTCTCACCATGCACATAATTTAGAATAACGGGATTGACAAGTGATCCGGCATACATAACAAAGTCGGCAGATTCAAGAAGTTCGCGTCCCCTGACTGTGATGTATTTGGGATTTCCGGGGCCTGCTCCGACAAAATAGATTATTTTTTTGTTTGTTTTATCTTTGTTGTCGCTTTTGTTATCATATTCAATATTTGTCCGGATTTTCCCCCTTTTTGCAACCATCAGGCTGAAATAGTCCCCTGTCCGGGGGATCTCACCTGTGACAAATTCATTTTCCATAAACAGACGCCGGGCAAAAATAAATTCATCAAAACCCTCTTCTATCAACGTTTTCTTAACATCTTCAGGATGCTTTGATTTCAGGATTATTTTTGTATTGACAGGCGACCCATCAGATACTATGAACGAGCTGTCCATACTTGTATTTGTGCGGGCCGCCTGGGCTGTTATTGAGCTTACGCCGGGGATCGTTGTAATTTCAATTTCAGGATATTTTTCTTCTATTGTCCTTTTAAGGTGTGAGAATGTTGAAAACACATTCGGATCACCCAGAACTGCAAAAGAGACCATTCCTTTTTTTGCTTCAAGAGCTACGATCCCGGCATTTTTTTCCCATAATTTTGACAGCTCTTTCTTATCCAGGATCATAGGAAAATCAAGCATCTGCGCTTTAGCATAAGGCGAAACGAGCTTCTCGGCGAGTTTTCCTGGTACAAAAACTTTCCTGCTTTCTTTCAGGGCTTTTATGGCAGCAAGAGTAAGTAGATCTGGATTTCCGGGACCAAGACCAATGCCGATCAACATTATGCGCCACCAACTGCCAGGAAAATTGGATTTTCAGGTTTTAACATAGTACCTCCTGCAAGCTCATTTCCCCTTGATATTTGTATCTGTAGCAATTCCTTTAAAAAATGGTCCTTTTTCATAATTTCCATTGCAAGGGAAACTGTTTCGATCTTAACGGCGCTTACAACAAAGCGAACATTTGAATTTTTCTTCTGTTTGACCAATATTTCTAAAACCTGTTTGATGTTTTTGCTTCCTCCAATGAACGCGCAGTCGATATCAATATCGGGAAGCAGTATATTGGCATCTCCTTTTAAAATCGTGACATTTTTTATGCCGCATTCTTTAATATTTTGTGATGTTGCATTAATAGCATCATCCCTGTTGTCAATGGCAAATACATGTCTGGCTAATTTTGCCGCAGCTATCGAAACAGAACCGCTGCCACATCCTATATCCGCAAATACTTCAGTGGATTTTATATTGAGCCTGGATAGGGCAATTGCAATTATTTCTGGCTGCGTAGGAGTTCCGGTTGGATAAAGCATATTTGATCAACTTAATTGAAGCTTTGTGTCATATTCATAACACTTCTATCATGATTTATTGAAAACCTGAAAATCTTTGATAACAACTCATAATATGATAGAACCTTAAAAACTTTATCACAAACCAAGACTCATTTTCAAGATTTTATCTATTTTATACATTCCCTGGCCAGATAATTTCCCCAATTTTCGTGAAATTATCCCTTCCGGAACTGTCATTAGATATTCACATCTTACCACTGAAGTTTTAGCAAGACCTGATCGAATGAATTCATCTGTTCCCTCTTGTACTATAAACTCGGTTTGCCTAATAGCATACATTCTCCGGGAAGTTATTCCGGCAAGAATAACATCCTCAAACCTTCTTTCAATACTATGATCTGAAACAACAAGAGCGGGTCTTGCTTTTTGTTGAACTCCATCAGTGGTAATAAATGGGAAAGGTAATATTACAACATCTCCTCTATCATAAATCATAAATATCTTCTTCTGGTGAGTCCCATATTTTGCTTAAAGATCTTTGTTGCAAAAGAAGTGAACCTTCGTCAACTTGTGATTTAGATGTATCAGGATGTTGACTCTTAAGAAATTTTGCGAAATCAATTACTTCAATTACTTTGTCTTCTGGCAGATTATCGACAATTTTTATTAGTTCCTTTTCATATTGTCTTAACTTTAACATCTTATCTTCCTTTTTTCTCAGGTAATATTATCAAATTCAATCATATAAAGGCTTTGTCCGTGTTTTATCATTAAGAATTGCGATGTTGTTTTTCATTTCCTCTGCTACTTGCTCTTGGAGATCTACCCGCCAGCATCCTCCCCACAACGCCCGTATCAACCTCTCGCTGTCCGCCTGCGAGTGCAGGAGTCCGGCTTCGACTTCATTTATTTATCTTAGTGGAATTATTTAAGTTCGATATTTTCCTAAAATCCTTAATGTTGTCTGTAAAAACTTCAACATCAAGATCCATTGCATTTTGTGCTATTATGGCATCATTTATCCGGGTATTGGAGTTGTAGCTGAGTTCTAAAGCTTTTAATATGGTGCTTTGAGTTATAAATTCATATCCAACATGCTTTGAATTCAGAATTTTAAGTGTCCTGTTATAGGATTCTTCTTGATCCAACAATCTAAATAACTTATACTGGATTTCAGAAATGATTATTGTGTTAACAAGTAACTTGTGAGTCTTTATCAATTCTTTTATTTTTGATTTTGCAACAGGGTATTCAGGATATTCTTTGATATTTGCAAATATGAAAATGTTGAATCAACCAATATTTTTTTATGTTGTCCAAAGATCTTCCTCAAGGGCTTTTAAATTTAATTCCTTAATCTTTACTATATCCACATGAACCGGAGACTCAAGCAGTTCGACCAAAGAATCTTTACCCACTTTTTTCTCTTTTTTTACTTTTTCGAGTACAATTTCATTATCTTTTATGGTAATAATAAAGCGATCTCTGGGTCTAATATTGAGCAATCAACTAATGATTTTGGGAAATGGATTTTATATGTATCATCTACGATTAATTCTTCCATAATGTTCACAGCATCATTTTTTTTGAGATGCAAATATATCTATGATTTCTTTATATATAGCTTGATAGGTCAATTAGTCTCGGATAGAATATTCTGGAAGTGCAGGAGTCCGGCTTATCGCAGAGGGACAAGGAGGTGTTATCCATTATAAGCGCGATGCGAAAGAGCAGTAAAGAAACTTTATTCAGGACTGTTTCTCTAAAAAATATCACTACATTATAAATAATGATAGGATAATTAGATTATTGACAGGTGAAACTTCATGACAGAAACGGAAGTATTGAATGAAATTAGAAACAATCTCAATTTCCTTAGAGAAAAGATAATCCAGATCGAAATAACAGTAAATGAAATCGATAGTGATGTTCATAAAAAAATCAATCCAATCTATTTGAAGAAACTTGATAAAATTGAAAAGGAAGATAAAAAAGTACATTTCAAGGATATTGAAGAATTCGATAAGCACTTCGGTGTATGAATATACCTTACGAATTTGAATTGACAGAAACACTCGAAAATAAATTCAAAAAACTTCAAAAGAAGGATCGAGTTCTGTTAATTGCCTGCCGAAAAAAGATATTTGAGATTATTAATAATCCTTACCATTATAAACATCTCAAATATGAGGATCGTTTTAGAGTGCATGTTAGAAGTTCGTTTATTTTGACATATCGCGTGATGGAAGAGAGAAAACTGGTAATATTTCTTGATATTGAGCATCATGACAATGCTTATTTATAAAAGAAATGCGTGTCTTATAATATTGCCTTCCCGCCACCTCATTTTCATACGCTAATCCTAAGACCGTCTCTTTTTTTCCCTGGCATTCATTCCATACTTTCAGCATATTTCCGGGATTTCCACACCATAATTCAGGTTACAATTTATTTAAACTTAACCTCAATTCTTCGATTATCCAACCATGAGATCGGAACATTCATTCCTGTTTCATCCAACTTTTTCATGAAGTACTGGGTCGTGTCTTTCTCCGCTTGCTGGCACTTTATAACCTGACTCAACTATGATATCGTCATTTGCTGCAACCGCAGGTACGATTAACAAAAAAAATAAAAATATTGCAATAGTGAGGTTATTTTGTTTCATTACCGCACTATCATTTAAATGTGTTAGGTTATATTATTTGCGCTTTTTTTCTCAGTACCACACATCAAAGTTGTAGGTCTGGCTTCCCGATACCCTTTCTCCATACACTTCAAACTTCCACTTTCCTGCTGTGAAATTTCCGCTGCCTTTTATGAAAGACAAGTATATTCTTCCATCAGTTACCCCATCAGATGAATCATGATAAGGGCCGAGTACCGTTCCTTCGGAGGTAATGACTTTCAGCGTCAGCGAGTTGCTTGAGACACCCCAATTGAGGTCGGTCCACACTCTTGATACGCTTGGGATGTCCTGATAAATAGACAAACAAATCAGACTTCTATTTGTTATTGATAAAAAGACTTCTCTGCCACTTTATTTTAGATATCTCCCTGGAAACATTGTTGATGTGTCAGCTCTTACCACGACAATAGAAGAACTAAAAAAATTTGATATCAATAGTAGTTTTGCCCTTGTCGATGCTCGATTTTATTCTGAAGATAATATCAAAGAATTAAATTTAGGAGTTATAGATTTTCTTACACGATTGCCTGCAAGAACCAAATTATACAAAGACCTGATCAAAGAGGCTATGCCTGATAAAGAATCTGAAGAAGAAAAAGTCGAATTTGAACTCTTGAAAAGTGGTGCAATGGTTCTTGTTTCTTCATTTGAGATTGAAAAACAAGAGGTAGTTCCTCTTTATTATATGAGACAAACAGTTGAAAAATTGATTGGGTTTGCTAAAGATGATCTTGATCTAATTCCCCTAAGGGTTCATAGAGAAGAAACATTAAGGAGCTACTTGCTCTTGATATTTATTACGTTGACAGTATTCGCCCTAATGAAAAAAGAGATCGGAAATGATTATACTGTGAAGGAAGTTTTACTGACAATGAAAAATTTGAAATGCAAAGTCTATGATGATGAGATAATTGTTCAGGAACTGGCGAAACAACAGAAAGAACTTGTTGAAAAATTGGGTGTCATAGTGCCTAAAAAATTGGGAATTTAGGAAAATACTTAAACCAACATGCAAACTTAGCGGTCAATGAAACTTTCCGAATTTGACTATCATCTTCCCGGAGAACTTATTGCCCAATCTCCAATTGAACCAAGAGATGCATCAAGATTAATGGTGGTCGGGAAACAGATCGATCACCGTTTTTTCTGCGATGTCCCTGATTACTTTGAAGCCGGAGATACTCTTGTTCTTAATGATTCAAGAGTAATACCCGCAAAGCTCATAGGAAAAAAAAGCACAGGTGGCCATGTGGAAGCACTTGTTGTATCAAGAAATGAGGCTGGTTATGAGTGCATGATACGCGGAAAGAATATTCATGAAGGTACAAGACTCAGTTTCGGTGAGCTTGAGGCAACAGTGCTCCGGATATTGGAGAGGCCCAACACAAACAGGTATCTTGTTAATTTTAATTGCAATGGGGATCTTCCTGATATTCTTGAAAAAATAGGAGAAGCTCCGCTACCTCCGTATATCAAACAAAAACTCCATAATAAGAACCGTTACCAGACGGTCTATTCGAAAGAAAAAGGCTCAATTGCAGCGCCAACAGCCGGTCTTCATTTCACGAACGATCTATTGGGGAGAATAAAAGAAAAAGGTGTCAATATCGCTTATGTCACTCTTCATGTAAGCCCCGGGACTTTCACGCCAGTCAAGGCTGAGGATATCCGATATCATATCATGGAACCTGAATATATTTCTGTCCGAAGGGAAAATGCAGATGTTATCAATGGAACGCCAGGAAAAATCATAGCAGTAGGGACAACAACAGTCAAGGCGCTTGAGAGTTCATGCATTGATGGGAAAATAGTAGAAAAAGAGGGATTCAGCGAGCTTTTTATTTATCCTGAATATAAATTCGGGTCAAGAATTGATGCTATGATCACAAACTTCCACCTCCCAAAATCCACGCTCTTGATGCTTGTGAGCGCTTTTGCAGGCCGGAAACGATTGATGGAGGCTTATAATGAAGCCATATCACATTCATACAGGTTTTACAGTTTCGGGGATGCAATGCTTGTTTTCAATCGAAGGGATAAATAATAATGTACAAGTTGATCCACACAGATAAAAATACAGGAGCAAGAGCAGGAAGACTCAGGACAAACCATGGCATCATAGAAACTCCTGCATTCATGCCTGTTGCCACAAAAGCGACCGTGAAGACGATCACAACCGATGAGCTGTACGAAATGGGGACAGAAGTGCTTATCAGCAATGCTTTTCACCTGTTGCTCGCTCCCGGAATGGAGGTTATCCACAGAGCTGGCGGCCTGCATAAATTCATGAACTGGAAGGGAGGCATATTCACTGACAGCGGCGGTTTCCAGATGATACGGAAGGATTTTCCATTCAAGATCAACGATGAGGGAATTATTTATAAGAACCTGCGGGACGGGAAAAAGTATTCTTATACTCCTGAAATTTGTCTTGAGAACCAGAAGCTGCTTGGAAGCGATGTGGCTATGATACTTGATGATTGTCCTGTTTATGGTAGTGAGTTTAAAGTTGTGCAAGCTTCAATGGAACGTACAATAAAGTGGGCAGCCATGGCTAAAAATGTGGAACAAAACCATGGCCAGCTCTTTTTTGCCATACTCCAGGGAGGGACATTTGCAGAATTACGGAAAAGGTGTGCCGAAGAACTGATCGAGATGGATTTTGATGGCTATGGGATAGGCGGCCTATCGATTGGTGAGCCCAAGGAAATAATGAATGATGTTTTGAAAACTAGCGTTCCCCTTGTTCCTGAAGATAAAGCGCGCTACCTTATGGGCGTGGGTTCACCGATCGAGATATTAAATGCGATCGAATCCGGCATCGATATTTTTGACAGTGCGTTCCCAACGCGAAATGCAAGGCACCAGACACTTATGACATCAAAAGGGAGTATTGATATTGCGCGGAATAAATTTACAATGGATTTTTCACCTGTTGATGAAAATTGCGGATGTTATACCTGCAAGAACTATACAAGAGCATACCTGCATCATCTTTTCAAGGAATCCGAATTGCTGGCGCTTCGGCTTGCTTCCATACATAATCTCCACTTTATCCAGTCAATAGTGAAAGGGGCAAGGGAAGCGATATTGGAGGACGATTTTTCAGAGTACAGGAAGAATGCGATCGCTGGTTTTGTTTGATACTTTAATGTTTTAATAATGAATAATAAGAAACATATAAACATATTAAATCAAATCTAACCATCATGAACTTCCAGATTCTCGATGCCGACTATACTTACAGCGATGATAAGCCTGTAATAAGGCTCTATGGAAGGGATGAGTCCGGAAATAGTATATGCTGCCGTGTGCCGGGTTTTGAACCTTATTTTTATACAAAAGCAGCGCCTGAATTGTCAGTTATTTTGCTGGAAAAGTTTAAAGAGCATATAAAAAGAATAGAGTCAGTCCAGCGGTTTGAACCCGTGGGCTATTTCAAGAACAAAACAGGCATGCTAAAGATCATCCTGAATGATCCGAAAAGTGTTCCCATCATCCGTGATGATGTACGAAAAATGGTTGATGAGATATATGAGACAGACATTCTTTTCAGGAACAGGTATATGGTTGATAAAGGGCTTGGCGGCATGGGCTGGGCAAAAGCAGAATCGGAAGGGGGCACCAACAACGAGGTCATAAGCGACCTGAAAATAACATCAAGGAATGTTGAACCTGTTGAAATCCTGAAAAACGCTCCACTGCGGCATCTTGCATTCGATATCGAGTGCCTGCCATTAAATGGCGCCATGCCTGTGCCTGAAACCTCGCCAATTGTATTAATTAGCCTTGCTTTTTCACCTGATTTTGAAGGCTCAAAAACACTTGTGCTGGTTGGAAAGGATGCAAAAGTTGATGGCCAGACCGAGAGCTGCGGCAGCGAAGAAGCAATGCTTCGCCGGTTTTTCGAAATAATAAAGAAGTATGACCCTGATATCCTTGTTGGTTATAACTCGAACAGTTTTGATATTCCGTATATTGTTGACAGGATCAAAACACTTAATAAGAAAGGAGCAAGGATAGAGCCTATAGCAGGAAGAGACGGCAGAACCCTTTATTACAGGAAGATCGGGAATGTCACAAGAATTAGCGTGATGGGCCGCATTGCTGTGGACGTACTGCCTCTTCTTCGAAGGGAATTTTCGCTCAAGCAATATACGTTAAGGAATTCAGCAAAGGAATTGCTGGGTTCTGAAAAATTAGACATACCATTCCTGGAAATGGAAAATTACTGGAAAGACAACGGCGAGAAGCTTTCAAAATTCATCGAATATGCAAGGCGTGACTCGGAACTTGCACTTCTTTTCCTGTTGAAACTTCGGCTTATTGATAAATACATAGCTCTTGCAAGGGTGAGCGGGACGCTGCTGCAGGATATCCTTGATGGCGGACAGACCCAGATGGTAGAGAACCTGATGCTTCGCGAGTACAGGAAAAATGATCGTGTCCTGCCTGTGCGCCCCACTGGCGAGATGTCCGATGAGCGCTATGATGAAGGGGAAGAACTTGCAGGCGCGCAAGTCCTGCCACCAAAGAAAGGCCTGCTTGAAAATATCGTTATCCTTGATTACAAATCACTTTATCCGACCATAATGATGGCACATAATCTTTGTTATACAACCGAAGTTGTGGGACAACAGCCAGATGATGTTGTCGTTGCGCCTACAGGAGGTGTTTTTGTTTCCCGCAATGTTGTAAAAGGTATTGTGCCCTCCATTCTTGAAGATCTTTTGAACCGCAGGCAGGAGACGCGCGCTAAAATGAAGACCGCAAATGAAGAGGAAAAACGCGTACTTGATGCCACACAACTGGCTCTTAAGATACTTCTTAACAGTTTCTACGGCTATTCCGGGTATACAAGGGCGCGGCTTTACAGTTTGACACTTGCAAGCGCAGTAACGAGCTTTGGGCGCGAGAACATCCTGCGAACGAAGGAATTAATAGAGAACGACATAAGGGAAATAATCCTGAAGGATGGAAAAGCTTTCAAAAAAGATGAAAACATAAGCGGAAAACACATTAGATTATCAGTGGTTTATGGAGATACGGACAGTGTTTTTGTGCATCTCCTTGATAAAGAGATAACGTTTGATGAGGCGCAGCTTGTCGGGAATAGTATTGCTGATATCGTAACGGATTCTCTTGTTAAGCCAATGGAACTTGTTTTTGATTCTTTTGCCAGGCGCGCTATATTCCTTGCCAAGAAGCGATACGCTCTCCTTATCCAGGAAAAAACGGCGCAGGGTATGAAGGAAAAGATAAAAGTGAAAGGGATGGAGACAGTGCGCCGCGACTGGTGCGAACTCACCACAAAAACCATTGAGAAAGTCCTTGAACTTGTCCTGAAGGAAGGAAAAGTAGATGATGCCGTTCTTCTTGTCAAGAATACAATAAACAGCATAAAAACAATAGATGCCACAAGCCCGCTTTTTGAGGACCTGATTTTGACGCGCCAATATACTAAAAAAATTGAAAGTTACAGGAACAGGCAACCTCATATAACCGTAATAGAAAAACTCCGGAAAAGAGGCATAATCTCAAATGTTGGTGACAGGATACCTTTTGTCATCGTTGCAGGCAATGCGATATTTGTTGACAGGGCTGAAGATCCTGAATATGCGCAAAAGAAAAACCTGCCAATTGATGTTGATTATTATATCAATAAACAGATACTGCCGCCGGTTGAACGTATATTATCTGATTTTGGTGTAACAAGAGAAATGTTAAGAGGAATGGGAGAAAGAAAGGTACAGAATGAAACAAAGCAGAAACAATTATTTGAATTTTAGGAGACAAAAATCTTGAAGACTCATCCCAGATGTGCGCCGTGTTTATTATCAAGGGTACAGTTCGAGGCGCAACTTTCAACAAATGACCTGAAATTACAGAAAAAAGTTGTTCTTGCAGGCATTGAAGTACTGCGAAAATACATGGTTGACGGCGCGCCAGCGACAGGCCTTTCAACCAGGATACACAGGGAAGCATACAGGATACTGGGAGACATAGACCCATATTCAGATAAAAAAAAGGAGAGCAATGTGGCTGCAATGAAGCTTTTGCCTCTTGCAAGGGAATTTGTATCTGAAAAAGACTCATTCAGGCGCGCGGTGCTTGTCTCGATCATTGGCAACTCGTTTGATTTCGGAGTGCTGGGATTTGACGCTGATAAGGCAACAGCAAAAGATGCGATGCAAAAGCAGATCGAACACGGGCTTGATGTTGATGACTCTGATAAGATAAAAACGATGTTGAGTAACGTTATCTATCTTGCTGATAATTGCGGTGAGATCGTATTTGACATGCTGTTATTTGAGCAAATAATAAAGCTCGGAGGCAAGATCACCCTTGTTGTAAGAGGAGAGCCGATCCTGAACGATGTCACCATGAAAGAAACGCTGGAACTTGGTATTGATAAAATGGTTTACAGGGTGCTTACGACCGGTTCAAATGCTATCGGTTTGTGTCTTCAGGAGGCGCCGCCTGAGCTTGTGGATGCGCTCGGGAATGCATCGCTTATTATCAGCAAGGGGATGGCGAATTATGAGACAATGTCTGAGTATAATTTCAGGCCGATCGCATATCTTTTGAAGACCAAATGCGAATCGGTGGCTGAGGCCATGGGACTTAAGAGGGATATGAATGTGGCAAGGGTGGAGGAGTGAAGGAAATCAGAATTTTACGTTGGAGCCTCCATAACTTCTTCAAGGATCTTTTCTTCTGGAATTTATTCCCCGCCTTACAGTATTGCATAGGTAAAAGTCTCATAATTATAAGTATAAGACGAATAAGTATTTATATAGTGAAAGAATATTATATCACTGTTGAATTTCATGGCTGACAAGAAAAAGATAAAGACAGAAAAAGGTGAGTCAAAGCGTGTACCTACCGGGATAGAAGGTTTTGATGAATTGTGTGGCGGTGGATTACTAAGAAATAGATCATATTTATTATCAGGAGCAGCCGGTTGTGGAAAGACCATATTTGGGCTCCAGTATCTCTATAATGGCATAACAAAATATGGGGAACATGGTATTTATATAGCGACAGAAGAGCGCCCTGACCAGGTCAGGGAAAATGTCCTGAAATTCGGATGGGATTTTGAGGCCTTAGAAGATGAGGGAAAGCTTGCAATAATTGATGCATGTTCAACCAAGATAGGCATTCCATCCCATGAAAAATATGTTGATGTGAGACCTTTTGATCTTCGCTCAATGATGGACCAGATAATTGCCATACAGGATACGATCGATGCCAAGAGGGCGCTGGTTGATGGAACAACATCTATCGGTTTTTATCTGCAGGATCCTTCAAAGATAAGGGTTGAGCTTTTAAAATTGAGCACGACTCTTGAAGTATTGGGATTAACTTCGTTTATGACATGTGAAATAATAGAAGAAAATTCAACAAGCAGGTTTGGAGTTGAAACGTTTGTAACTGAAGGTACAATAGTAATGTATAACAAACGGGTTGATGATGTCAGGGTTCGAAGTATCGAAGTTTTCAAGATGAGAGGATCAGACCATAGTAAGGGCATCCATCCATATGAGATTACACCACAGGGGATAGTTGTGCATCCCGGAGAAGGAGTTTACACTCCGTAATTTTTTTTTTGGTTTTCTATTCCCATGGGCAAAAAACCATTGATAGTATTGAATTTCAAAACTTATGCCGAAAGCATGGGCGAGAAAGCAGTACTGATGGCAAAATACTGTGAAGAAGTCAGTATTGGATCAGGTGTTGAAATAATTGCCTGCCCGCAGACACCTGATATTTTCAGGGTTGCAGGTGCGGTAAAAATACCTGTGTTCGCCCAGCATATCGACAGCGCTGGTGCGGGAAGTTATACAGGTCACATAACTGCTGATTGCATCCTGTCAGCCGGAGCAAAAGGAACACTAATCAACCATTCGGAGCGCCGTATCCTTTTATCTGAAATCGATTCAGCAATCCAATCAGCAAAACAAGCAGGATTAGCGACAATTGTCTGTACGAATAATATTGCAGTAACATCAGCAGCAGCAGCGCTTTCCCCCGATTTTGTGGCAGTTGAGCCGCCAGAACTCATTGGTTCTGGCATTCCTGTTTCTAAAGCAAATCCCGAAATCGTTAGCGGCTCAGTGAGCGCTGTGAAAAAGATAAACCCAACGGTTAAAGTCCTGTGCGGCGCCGGGATTTCCACAGGAGATGATGTGGCAGCGGCAATCGGGCTTGGGGCGAAAGGCGTGCTTCTTGCATCAGGGGTTATCAAAGCAAAAGATCCGAAAGCAGCGCTGTTTGACCTGGTGAAGAAGATATAAGAAACGCACACAATTTCCACAGTACAAAAACGAGATCTTGAAAAAATGAAAAAAAAATTATTTCGAGAGAGAAGCTCCGACCCGGTGTCCCTCGATGATTGGATTCTACATGAAGCGATTCCGTTCTCCGTCGATTCTTCCAAAACCTTCAACACATCCATCGACAGGGTCATCGCCTCACTTGAAGAAGCGGTTGAATTGCTTGGCTTTGGAGAAGCACTCCACGGCGGCGAGGACATTCTTATACTCCGTAACCGGCTCTTCCAGCGCCTGGTGGATACGCATGGCTACAGCGCCATTGCCATCGAAAGCAGTTTCCCTCAGGCGCGTGTAGTGAATGAGTACATAGCCGGTCGCGGCCCGGCATCGTATGAGGCTGTGCAGGACACCGGATTTAGCCACGGCTTTGGCCGGCTTGACGCGAATCGGGAACTTGTGGAGTGGATGCGGCTATACAATGCCGATCCTTCCAATCCTGTCAAACTCCAGTTCTACGGCTTCGATAGTCCGACCGAAATGACAGGTACCGATAGTCCAGGTCATGTCCTGCATTTTGTTCTTGATTACCTCGCCTCGGTTGATAGTGCCAGCGGCCAGGAGCATCGCCAGCGTATCGATACGCTTCTTGGTCAGGACTCCGAATGGGAGAACCCAGCTGCAATGATGGACCCGACAAAGTCGGTAGGCCAGTCACCGGAGGCAACTGCGTTGCGGATTGAGACTGAGGATCTCATTACAGAACTGCGGGTACGCCGTCCCGAATTGGTGGCTAAGAGTGACAAGAGCCGCTATCTGGAAGCTATGCAGTATGCTTCGGTGGCACGGCAGTTACTGAACTATCATGCCGCGTTGGCGCGAAAGTCGGGCGAACGGGTTGTCAGACTTCTCGGCATTCGAGACGCGTTGATGGCGGATAATCTGGCGTACATGGTATCCCGTGAGCGTGGGAAAGTGCTTGCCTTTGCTCACAACAGCCATCTGCAGCGCGGGAAGACAAAAATGCAACTTGGCGCTGACGTATACACATGGTGGCCGGCGGGATCGCACCTCAATGAGATGTTCGGCCCGCGCTATGCCGTCATCGGTTCGGCAGTGGGCGAATCTCCAGCCAATGGCATCGGCCAGCCCGAAGCCGGCACTCTTGAGGCACGGCTGACCGCTGTGCCGGGGCCAGCGCGGTTCATTCCAACTCACCAAGGCCAGGGGCTTCCAGCCTCTGCAATTGCAGGTCTTCCGACTCGTTCGGGCAGTATGAAGAACCCGACATACTTCGCACTAACTCCTGAAAGCTTCACCAATTTCGACTGGCTGGCAGTCCTGGATTCAACAGCATACAACCGCGGTGGGCCGCCGCTGCGACAATGGGACCCCAGGGGGTAAAACCTCATGGAAAAAGTGATCAGAACTGCTGCAATTTAACTCCCATATTCGCTTTTAATGCCTTCCTGTACACCATATCCGCAGTCGCAACATCCTGTATCGCAAGCCCTGTCGAATCAAATACCGTAATATCCGAATCATTTGTCCTTGCTTTCTTCTTCCCGGTAAGCACCTCGCCAAATTCCCCAAAAATATCATTTACCAGGAGAGATCCATTCGATATCGGTACATTCACCTCTCCTGAATGTGAAGCCTGCTGGATATCATCCACAATGACCTTTGCCCGCTTGAGTATCAACGGGTCAAGCTCTTCCTTTCCGGGTGCATCTGCGCCTATCGCATTGATATGAGTCCCTTCCAGGATCCAATCGTTTTTCACAATTGGCTCTCTTGATGGAGTGGTAGTCACGAGAATATCACAATCACACACCTCTCTAATGGTTTTCTTTGCTGTAATTTCACACTCTATTTTTAATTCCATATCATCCTTGAATGCAAGTGTCTGCTTTTCAGAGGTGCTTGTGGCTTTTATCTCATGGATATCTATAATTTCACTTATCGCCAGCAATTGGCTTCTTGCCTGGTTCCCCGTTCCTACAAAACCCACTGTTTTTGCATTCTTCCGGGAAAGATATTTCACAGCGACTCCGCCTGCAGCGCCAGTTCTCATATCTGTAAGATAAGTGGCGTCCATAATAGCAAGAGGCGCGCCTGTTTCTGTGGAATTCAGGATCATAAGGGCCATAACTGTCGGAAGTCCAATTTTGGGGTTATCCGGATGGACATTCACTATCTTTACACCAGCGATATCCTGCTCTTCAAGATATGCTGGCATAGTCCGAAGGTCTCCATTGTGGTTTTTAAAATAAAGATAAAGCTTCGAAGGCATCTGCACCTTCTTTAGCCCATGCTGCCTGAATGCTTCTTCCACTACTTTTAGTGTCCCTTTCATGTCAAGAAGTGACTCCACTTCTTTCCTGTTAAGCCATAATATCTGGTTTTCCATGATAGTCCCTTTTGATATCTATTTTTATTTTCTTTCTATTAATGAATTATTGATTATTGTCTCTGGTTTTTAATGACTTTTCAATTAATCCATATTTACTGATAACATCTGAGGACATCAAATATCCCCCAAACCCGATCGCCCATAAGAGGACAGGATATGCGATCATCCTCTCCATTCCCCCGGGGCCAAGCCCTGAATAAAATTCCAATCCGAATAAAACAAGAGCTGCTAAGCTTTCGATCCCCAGGAACACTGAGAAAAAGGTAAAAGGCGGTTTCACAAAATTCCTGGTTGCTATCGCTGACAAAGCTGCGAAGAGAAAAGCGATGAGCGATACGATTACATGAAAAATACCTGCTGTTTCAGGGAACAATCCAACACCGAACGCCCCAAGCCCTGAAAGGCCGATGAATATGGATATTAAATGATTTTGAAATTCGAGCCAGATGCAATATGAACTCAAGAGAATAAGTATGCCAAGGAAAATAGCGGATGTGTTATAGATAAAAGCAGAGGGCTGATAGATCGTGCAGGTATCGCGGCACGTAGCCCCCAGGTCGCTTATGTAATTCCCGGATACGCTATATCCGGGATAAAATATTTCTGCAAGAACCATGCCTATAACGAACTGCACTCCCCCAACAAACATGAATGCACCAGCCAGACCTTTATTATCCATGAAATGAAATAGTCGTTTTTGAATATAAAGGCTTTTATGAAGAGATCGGAAAAGATATCGCATATGAATCTATGATGAGCTTCCTGAGAAATATTCGGGATATCATTTTATAGTTGCAAGTTTAAGATATATGTTATAGTCTTGCATAAAAAGAGACTATATGTTGGATAGGATTAATTTCATTTAATGATCTTTCTGATAACATCAAGAAAATATCTCTTACTTTCACCCCCACAACCATTTTTAACCCTGACGACCTATTAACTCCCCATGAACTTCATTCACGCCAGCGACATCCACCTTGGCTATGCACAATATGGCCTCGAAGAACGCTTCCGTGACTATGCCCGCGCCTTTAAATCCGTAATCCAGTATGCTATCGACCACAAAGCTGAGTTCATCCTCATCTCAGGGGACCTGTTCCATAAACGGAACATAAATGCACCCACATACGAGCAGGCATACAAAGTGCTATCGGAACTTAAAGAAAAAAGTCCATCCACGCAAGTTTTTGCCATCGAGGGAAACCATGACCTTGCATTTCACCAGGATGGCAAAAGCTGGCTTGAGATATTGAATTCACAATATCTCCTCAAGCTCATTAAAATTAAAGAAACTAATGGATTATCACTTATGGGAGACTTTATTGAACTTGACAATGTGCGTATTTTCGGTATTAGATACCTTGGCTCAAATACCATATCTACAATTCCAAGGATAGCCGAAGAGATCAAGAAAATAAGGGAGACCAATGGAGAAAAATATACTATCCTGATGATGCATTTTGGCATGGAAGGACAGATAAAACATGAAACAGCAGGGGAAATTCCCTTCAATTCTCTTCTTCCATTGAAAGAAGTCGTAAATTATCTCGCGCTCGGGCATTACCACATGATGTATGAAATAGATGGCTGGGTATTCAATCCAGGCAGCGTTGAAATGGTCTCTATGAATGAATATGGGTTGCCAAAAGGGTTCTATCATGTGAATAATAAAGGCCCGGAGTTGATATCTCCGATCACACGTTCTTTAAAGAGAATAAAACTTGATTTAAGTAATATACAGGCACCGCAGGATCTGTATCCGAACATAGCTGCAAGAATCGAAAGGGAACCTTCGATCCCATCCGGAAGAGGTCCGCTCATCGAGCTTTTGCTTTATGGGGAGCTAAATTTTCCGAAATCTGATATTGACATTTCGCGAATCAAGGAGATGCTTAACGAACATTTTAAACCTCTTTATTCTGAAGTCAAAATAATTAAAACAAATTCCCAATATGTCCTCAATGAAGGAGATACGCGCGGCCAGACACGCGAGGAGATCGAACTTCGCATTTTTTCAGACAGGATAAAACTCGATGGCCGTTACCGGGAGAATTTATCTGAAATAGTGAATGCAATGGTCGAAGTGAAAAAAATGGCAGCAGCAGGCATTGAAGAAAGTGATATCCAGAAGGAATTGAGATGGTGCTTTGAAAGGTTCAAGAATAATAGATCATTGGATGATAATGATAAAAAAGTGATAAAGCATACTGAAGTAAAGACCCTTCTTTCCCATTTCGGAGAATTGAATGATCATTAAATCGGTAGAACTAAAGAATGTCAAGTCCTATAAACATGAGATTGTTGAATTCAGGGAGGGAATAAACGGCATCTGTGGAATGAACGGGCATGGGAAGACAACAATTCTTGAAGCTATTGGTTATGCGCTCTTCGATTATATTCCATATAATATAGGGGAATTCCTGCGTCATGGAGAAAAATCCGGTCTGGTGTCTGTCACCATTGAAGGAAACGACGAAATTGAATATATTATCAACAGGAAAATTGGAGGCAGTAATTATTCTATCAAGACCCCTGTTGCCGAAATCAATGGAAAGAAGGATGTTACAGATTGGATCACGAAAAACCTGTTGTACGGCATAGGTTCGCCTGAAGACATTTCATCCATCTTTGCAAATGCGGTGGGTGTTCCCCAGGGAACTTTCACAACTGCTTTCCTCCTGAACCCGGGCCCAAGAAAGAAAGTTTTTGATACGATCCTTCGCGTTGAGGAATACCAGACAGCTTATACAAATCTTCGCGCAGTCATAAATTCCATCGAAAAGACCATCGACTCACTTGACAGGGAACTACTTCCCCTGCATACCCGCACAGAAAAATACCAGGAATTAAAACAGGAAAAAGAATTACTTGAAGTAGAGATTGAAACCCTTAAAAAAGACATTGAAGATAATAAAATTAAGATCACTGAGCTTAAGCAAAAAAAAGAGGATCTGGCAGAAAAAAAATCCCGAATCGATAATCTTTCATCCCTGATAGCGAATGAGCACATCCGCCTCGTAGAACGCAATAACCAGCTAAAAAAAGCAAAAAATGAACTTACTCTTGCCCAAACAGCCAGTAAAATCGTAGATGAACTCCTTCCGGTTGAAGAGTCTTTCAAGAAAGAGAATCTGGTTTTGAAAAGTCTGAACGAGGAGAGAATAAAAAGGGACAGGTTAAAAGAAGAACTTTCAAAACTTGACTTTAAGATCAGCGGTCTTCTTGAAAAACTTGATCGTTCAGTTAAACTCAAGCAAGAAAATTATGACCTTGAAGAAAAAAAGAACGAGCTTCTTCCTGCGATCGAAACAGAGCGAAAGCTTGAGGAATCTATAAAGGAGCTTCAAAAAGAATTAAGAGAACCAATGGCGGCTATTTTATCGGATCTGGCGAACCTCAGGGAAAAACAAAAGCGTTTGGAGGAGATCCGCAAGGATATAGAGCAACTTAATATCAAAAAGGCTGGTCTTTCACCATTAAAAGAAAAACAACTGGAACTTATATCCAGAATAAAAAACCTGACAGAGGAACTTGAGACTCCTCTCCGAGCGCTGTCATCGGATGTAGCCTCACTCAGAGAAAAAGAGGCGCGCGCTGAAAAAATCAGAAAAGAAATAACTACCCTGTTGTCAAAGAAAAAACAGTTGATACCGGAAGTAGAGAAATATAACACTTTAGATGAAGAGATCGCAAAACTGTCTTCTTTTTTCGATGCCATATCAAAACTTGATTTTGATCTGCAAAGAGCCACTGAGAGAGATGCAGCGGCAAATAAGCTTGTTTCAGAGATCGCAGAGCATGAAAAAAGAGTAAAAACCATCGAACCTCTGATCGAAAAGCAGACTTTACTTGAGGCAAGTCTCCTCGAACTTGGCCATCATCAAACTGCGGTCAATTCACTGCTTAAACAGATAAAACATAATATGAAACTTGCCGGGACAGAAGGTATTTGTCCGGTTTTAAATGGAGTTAAATGCAAGTCTATAGATGATTTTGGCCAGTACTTCAATAAGGAGATCGATTCAAAGAAAAAGGAATTAAAAGAGATAGAAGAACAATCCAAACTTGTCTCAAATGAACTGAAACAACTCAATGCTCCGAAAAAAGAGCGTGAAGACGTTCTGGTGCTCATTGCTTCCAAAAAGAAAGAACTCAATATATATAAAAATGCTCATAGCGAACTTATTAAATGCATGCAAAAACTTGAATCCCTTGGATCGTCTTATTCCATGTTGGGATTCGGTGAACTTTCAGGCAGCGAAGAGGAATTAAAAACCGTTTATCATAAGCTACAAGCTCATAAGAAGGAATTTGAAACGACAAAGAAATCCGTTTCTGAATTTGAGAGTATCAAAGCTTTAATCATATCAAAAAATCAAGACCTTGAAACGTTTGATAACCTGCCGGATGCTTTTTCTGAATGCAGCAAGAAAATATTGGAGCTAAACTCCAGGTTCAACCTGAATATCGAGATAGATAATATAAAGGAGCATCTTGAAAACACGACCAGGGACATAAAATCTATTGAGCGATCATTAAAAGACCTTAATGATCCGGAAGGCCAGATAAATACGATCGAATCTTTAACAAACTCAAAAAACTCAGATCTTGAATCCTTAAATGAAGTACCCGGGAAGATTTCAGGGTGTCTGGAACAACTTCAGGTGATCAATATTAAGTTCGGATTCAGGGAGATACTTGTTGGAAATCCGGATGAGATCAGGATCGTAGATGAGCTAATTGAGAGCCGGAATAAAGAACTTAAAGCCCTGAAATCCCCTGATAAAGAATATGATAAATTGAATGGGCTCATCGAAAAGAATCTTTCCGAACTCAAAACTCTTGAACATATTCCTTCATCGCTTGATTCAAGCAAAACCGAACGCGAAAAATTGAAATATCGATATTTAGTTTATGATGGCATTGATGAAAAGCTCAATTTGTCCAATGAGAAAACAGCAAAATTTGAACCGGAACATAACAGTTATCTACAGAATTTGCCTCTTTCTTTGAAATTGAACGAATATACACAGGAATGCAAAAAGATCGAAGAGAGTATTGGAGTCATAAACGCTTCCCTTACAGAAAATATCCAGAAGCGCGACGAAATCCTGTTGCAGTTCAGTGAGCAGGGATTAAACGATGTTATTTCCCGGCTTGAGGAACTTGGACAAACGTCAAGCAGTAAAGCGGAAGCTGTGCGGGGAAAAAGAAAGAACCTGGAGAGACTATCAAAAGATATTGCATCCATGGACTCTAATATCCTGAAAATAAAAGAAATAAAGAGAAAACGTGAAAATGAAAAAGAATTTTTATCGTTCTCAAATTTCATCCGGGAAACCATTAAAAATTCCTCGGAATTCATTGTCAATGAATTCATAGGAGAGATAAGCCAGGAAGCCAGCAATATCTTCAGCGAGATTATGGATGATCATTCTTCCAGTCTGAAATGGGTTAATGATTACGATATAGAAATAGATTCGAATGGCGAGATAAAATATTTCCGGCAATTAAGCGGCGGCGAACGGATGAGCGCAGCGCTTTCTGTTCGGCTTGCATTATTGAAAGCCCTGTCTAATTGTGATTTTGTGTTCCTTGATGAGCCAACCCAGAATATGGATGAACTCCGAAGGGAAAAACTATCAGAAGAGATAACCAAGATCCGCGGTTTTAAACAGGTTTTTGTCATATCCCATGATGACACATTCAATGAAAAATATGGGAATGTCATAAGGATCGAAAAGATCGATGGCGAAAGCAGGGTTGAAACATGCTCGACTTAAAAAATATCTCGCTTCAATTCGATGAGAAACTTTCCGCAATAAAATCCTATGAGGTCGAACGCTCCGAGTTGACCAAAGAATACAGAACTGAACTTGACAAATTGAACATGATCAACCTGGAGCTTAATAAACACCTTCCGTCCTATAGCGGCGCGAAGCTTCTTGAGCCTGGAAGACTCATTCACACATTCCTGTTAAACTGGAAAAACCGTAATGAAGCGATGGAATGGGTGGATTCTGTCCTGAATGGTGTTCCTGTCGGAGCAGTGGACGGAAGCCAGATATATTCGGATAAGAATTATGAGATACCCCTTGCTGTTATCCAGATATCGCGCATTTTTAACAGGCACACAGAAAATATGGATTATAAGCAGGAAACAGATGCGATGGTAATTACGCCCGATGAGTTTGAGAAGGCAAGTGTGTATTCCTTCGGGAGCGAGTATGTCGATGCGCGCCGTTTTTCAATGGAATGCGATGGTATTGTCCGCTTGATCAATGAATACAGAAGCATCTTTGTCCTGCTTGACGGAGCTCTAATTCTTTCACATATTAACGTGTTGAACAAGAACACGCGGGAAATATATGTAAAAGCCATAATGAAACTGCTTGAAGCTTCGGAAAAAACAAAAAACCCGGTGATAGGTTTTATCGATACCACCATGCCAGGGGACATTACGCTGATGATGCATTTCCTTTTCGGATTGAGGAAAAGCAAACTCTCAGATACGCATCTTTTTTCTAATATGTCATGGGGTGAGCGCACAGCAGCATTTTTCTGCGATCGTGATGATAGGCGAGGCGATGAGGCAAAATCCGTTCTTGATAACTACGGCAGATTCAGGAACGAACTCGCTTTTTTTTATGTGAGGACAGGGCGGGGTCTTCCTGCTCGCGTGGAATTTCCTGCCTGGGTTCAAAAAGAGGGCATGGTTGATAAGATCGCAGACATAATCAGGGCACAGTGTATCATCCGCAGCGATTATCCCGATATACTGATGCGGGCGCATGATGCCGCTGTGATCCGAACAAATGAGCATGATCTTTTTTATGGGATGCTTGAGAATTTTTGTAAGGTTCATGGGATAAAGATACATAGAAGTGCAAAGGATTTTCATAAGAATATTCAAAATAAATTAAAATAGGAAAAGATTGACTATTTCATTCTTCTCATTATATATATTGCCGCAAATATTCCAATTGAAATTATTATACCAAATCCTGGTGATTTAGTATTCGTTGGCGCTATATCTGTTTCTATGGGTGCAACACTTGTTTGTTTTCCTATTGTTACTGTTGGTTGGGCTGTAACAGTTTCTGTCTGTGAAGCTGTAGCATTTGCGCTTTTCACAGGTGTTATTGTTGGTGTACCATCGATGCTACTTCCACTGCTACTACCACCGCTAACACTACCGCTAACTTTTATGGTGTTGTATCCTGTAACATTTATTGTTGTATTACTTGTTTTGATCTTACCATTAATCATATAAGTTCCCGGTGCTGTACCAGATGGGATATTTATTTTATATTTCACATTTTTATCAGTATTATTTCCTCCATACCATACCCATTCATTGGTAGCAGTCCTGAAAACATCTGCATCATCAGATATTCTTGTTAGATTCCAGCCAGGCGGTATTGACTCTTCCAGCGCAATACTCGACAGTTGAGTATTATCATTCTTTATGATAATAGTTATACTTGTTTCACTACCTGCTGTCAATGCATTTTTCTCAATAGTCCTGTCAGCAGATACCAATGCCTGTGCTATCGACACCGACGTAAATATCAATAATATTAAACATATATTGATAATGTATCGAGATTTCTTTTTAATATCACTTTTCATGTTCTATTCTCCCACAAAAATGTTCACGATATTGTTGCTATAACAATGTTGCCAGCATTGTTATTGATGCAGCAATATCATGAAAGTGGTATTTTTTAATTTAATTTCATCTTATTTTGTTTCAAGCGGATAATTTTTTGTAACTTAAGAAGTTATCCATTCATTAATCAGTTCAGCAACCTCCTCTGTATTCAATGGTCGGTCAAATGGTGCGGGAGCCCTGTTATTTCTGAAGTCATCAAAAGCGCTCAATAGATCTCCTGTTTCCACAACAGCAGGATCGTCACCGAGTCTTCTGTAGACTTCAAGAATATCTATTTTAATACTATTATCTCCTTCTACATTGGCCAATGTTCCATTTACATCTCTAATTGTTCCTTCGATCTGATAAGTTCCAATAGAAATGTTCATGGGTGCCGTCAATGTATAAGTAACAGTCTTATTGGCGTCTGAGTTTATCCATACCCATTCATTTGTATTGTTCTTGAAACCATCTGCATTATCTGATCCTCTTGTTACATTCCATCCTTGTGGAGGAATTTCATGGAGGCCAATTGCTTTTGTAATGCCAGCGATTCTTACGGTAATATTTGTTGATTCTCCTGGTAAAATAGATTTTCCCCCTATTTCACGCGTTGCAGTAGCATTTACCTCTGGTATAATGGTAAAGTTTACCATATTCCGGGGTTCAACATTTCCCGCATTGTCCGTTGACCAGTATGTTACATTATCCTGACCTATAGTATCGACAACGAATGGCGCTGAATATGTGGTAGTTGCACCGCCGTTAACCATATATATTGTTTCGTTTACTCCAGACCCTCCTGCATTATCTGTAGCATTCAGGGTGATTGTCACACTGTTATTAAACGAACCGTCCTCAGTAACTCCACTTATAGTTGTAGTAGGGGCGATTGTATCTTCTATTGATACATTTCCAATGGTAAAGTTTACCATATTCTGGGGTTCAACATTTCCCGCATTGTCCGTTGACCAGTATGTTACATTATCCTGACCTATAGTATTGACAACGAATGGCGCTGAATATGTGGTAGTCGGACCTCCGTTAACCATATATATTGTTTCGTTAACTCCAGACCCTCCTGCATTATCTGTAGCGTTCAGGGTGATCGTCACACTGTTATTAAACGAACCGTCCTCAGTAACTCCACTTATAGTTGTGGTAGGAGGAATAGTATCTGTGACATTAGCAGATGGCGCAAAGATGAATTTGCTCACTCCACTTTCATAGCTGTGTCTTGTCTGTGCATTATCGAAGACTGCTGTCCCAAAGAGATATTCCTTTTCCATATCTGAGAACTGAACATCAAACTCACTTCCAGTAATCAATTTTCTGCCATATTCCAGTGTCCATTTGCCATCCATATAAACTGCTTTGCCCATGATATCTGCTCTATCTCCAGTCGGAGACCTTACAATGATACCTGCAATCTCATCGCTAGTATTGTATGTGTCATTGAATGGTTGCTTCTGATCGTCAAAGATCCAATAGGGCGGAGCTGGCTGGTCTGCCGAGGTGAAATTCGGTGCAGTATTGTTTTCATTTATGTTATTATAGTATGGCGCAAGCCCCGGATCACTATGTCTACCTGCATCTGCTGTATCATTGCTATAGCGTGTAGAATCTATATATTGATCATCCACAAAGCCTGTTGCATTGGTTCGCACAATTTTCATGTGCCAAATATCGCCTATTTCTCCAGGATTTGCAGTGTACATATTACCATAGTCCTTGATATCAGAATTTTCACCTGCATGACATGTTGCAGAGCATCCACTTGTTTCAAACCCGGTAATATTTTTATTCCATATTTGAGAGAACTTATCTTCGTAATAAGTATTTTCTCCTCCTTCTTTTGCATCAGGTGTTTTAAGCTGTTTCCACGTGCCATCAGCCTGTTTCTGCCAGGGCATGCGTCTTAAACTTTCTGTTAGATCATTCCATGTTGCGAGGAAATATACCGAATCCTCAGTATAAACGCTTTTCAAAGTGACTACATGTGAACCAGCATTGGCTCCGCCTGATAAATTAACCATCAATGGCGTCGCTTGATCCCACATTGAATCTACTAAACCATCTATTACAGGCGCAGTCTCTACTTTTACTGAAGTAAGATTATTTGTTGATGGAGTAACACCTTCAGATGTTATAGTAAAGTTTACTATCTGCGTAGTCTCAACATTTCCTGCATTGTCTGTTGACCAATATGATACATTATCCTGACCTATAGTATCAACAACGAATGGCGCTGAATATGTGACAGTTGCACCGCCGTTAACCATATAAATTGTTTCGTTGACTCCAGACCCTCCAGCATTATCTGTAGCATTCAGGGTGATTGTCACACTGTTATTAAAAGAACTGTTCTCAGTAACTCCACTTAAAGTCGTCGCAGGTGGAATGATATCTAATACTGGTGTTGGGGTGGGTGTTGCTGTTTCCGTTGGTGTTTCTGTTGCTGTCGGTGTAGGCACACCATCAGGGGCTCCTATGGTATTCAAAGCTCCTGTTGGATCTGAAATATGGGTGGCTATAGCTGCAAATGAAGTCCCATAGGCATTCAAGCTGGGGGCAGTAGTATGGCACGAACTGCAGGAAGTGCCAACATTTCCATATACGGTTGTTAGGGCGCTAAAATACCCTGGATTTGCCGATACTTCCGGCACTGCTACAAGAGCTACTACTAATAGCAGAAGCCCAATTTTCAATTTATTATTCATATTTTTACCTCTTTTTTATTTTATTTATATCTACTTTAATTACAATTATTTTTATTTGAATTCTAGTTGAGTTATTTTCCCACTCATGTCAAGAATAATAAAAATAAGAACTCTTTTTGACCTGCCTATTATCTACCGTAACTCATACTTGATAAAACCTCCTGTTTTTCTCTTGTCAATCAAAAAACATATAACTTTCCATGCTCATATACAATTATTCAGACAGTAATTCCTGAAGATTATGATCCAAGATTAAAGGAACTGTATTTTAATAATAATTGAATGTGTTTAAAATTGAACAGAAGGTTTGCACCAATATCGTACTTGTGGAACGACATTGATAAATAATAAAAAAATCATTGCGCAGGTTGCTAAAAGCAACCTACAATCAGCAGTTCAAACTTTCTATTTCCCCAATTTTTTCAATCGCTCAAGGTTGGCCTTTGCTTCATCAACAGTTTTTTTCTGGTGTTTTTCAAGCTGGGCAACAATATCCTTAAAACCAACTTTAAGCGAATATATCTTATATGGTCTTCCTTTTCCCGGCGTCTTCTCTTCCCGTTCATCTATCCAGTCGCGTTCTTTTAACTGTCTCATGGCAATACTGACTTCCGGCTGGCGTAACCTGGCTACTCTTTCGAGGTCTACCGATGTTGCAGAATTCATATTCTGAAGATAGGTAAGGCTCATTGCGACATTTCGGCTCATTCCAAGGGAAATAAGTATATCTGCGATCTCTTCGTCTTTTTCATCAAGCTGTTTGATCTTAAGGGCTTTCATATTTACTCCTGAAATATATTATGCTTCGGTATTATTTTAATCTTTCGATATGAAAAATAATAAAGGATGTATGAAATCCTATAATCCCAATTCTGCTCTCTTTAAATCGCTCTTCTTCTTCTCAAGGAATGAATAAACCGGGCCATGGGCTGAACCTTCAAGAAGCATATTGATACCAGTTCTTGCTACTGTATTCTGCTCCGGGTACCCTATCAGGCTTACTGTTTTCCCATAAACTGAGATATACGCGCCAGTAAGGGTTTCAAATATCTCCCTTGTCTTTCCATCCTTCCCGATGAGTCTACCCCTTATCCTCATGAGGTCTTTTTCTGTCCTTGCAATATTTGAGAGATCTATAGTTTCAAACATAATAAGGTCATGGTCAAACAATTTCAAAGCCTTTTCAGGACTGAATCCCCTTGCTATTGCCTGTACGACTTCCTTTGCGCGCATTCCCATAAGCGGGTCAGTCGGGTTTGAAATTTCCACATCCCCGCTCTCGCTATCAATATTTAACATTGCGGTTGATTTTTTTTCAATGAGTTCTTTTATATTGCCTTTCGGGCCAACCAGGACCGCTACTCTTTCAAGCGGTATTTTAATATGCTCTGTCATTTATCCTCCTCTATGTTCCTTTTGATAATCGAAATCATATTATTTTCATCTGCCGGAATGTTCAATTTGCCGAAAAAGCGTGCGATATTTGCAACATCGCGCCGCAGGTAAGTTTCTGCATTGAAATGACTGGTCAGGACAGACTGGCCCATATCAATTATCACAGGTTCCATCTTATTCATATCGACCAATATATTGTATTCGCTAAGATCTGCATGAACAAGTTTTGCCCTGGAGTATAACCGGTTCATATAATCGACCAGTAAGTTAAAAATATGTGATGCTTCCGCTGTTGTCAGTCTGACATCTTTCAGTTGGGGCATCGGAACACCGTCTTTCCCTATAAATTCCATTAATAGTATGTTCCTCTGTGTAATATAGGGTTTTGGCACCCTTACACCAGCCTCTTGTGCACGTTTTAAATTCTTGAATTCTTTTTTTGTCCATGCAAGAATGATATCTTTTCTTGCATGCCTGATCCCCTGGAACCGGGGGTCTCCCAAAATGTAGTCTTTCATGGAATTAAAATTAGCAGTAGAGATCATGTAAATTTTTACTGCGACTTCTGAGATATCATCTTTTTTTGCTACAGCGTGAAAAAGATTTGCTTCTTTGCCAGTACTGAAACAACCCCCAAGAGCATCAATATAGCCTTTTTTTGAAAGGTCATAGAGAGCCATCAAAGTGGCTGTGTCAAAAACATCGTCAAATACCTGTTTCAGGTCGGAATCCTTTAAACGCATGCGGAATTCATCGACTTTCTCATCCATACGGGAAAGCGTCTTATCACTGGCCATATAGTTAATTAACTTTTCAAAAATCCTTTCCTTTCAAGCCAGTTTACCTGGGGTCCGCTGTATTTCCAGATGATATCCGCTTTTTCATTCTGGAAAGACCAGGGCACAACTATAACAACATCCCCTTCTCGTATCCAGGTACTTTTTTTCATTTTGCCCGGAATGCGGGTAAGTCGTACGACACCATCCATACACCTGACACGCAGCTTATTTGCCCCCAATAGACTTTCAACAGTGCCCAGCACTTCGCCCGCTTTTTTTTGCGGCACTCTAACTCTTGTAAATTCTTCCGGTTGCTGGCTGTTATTGTCTCTCCTATTCAGTTTAACACCTCTTCATACATACCCTTTAATTGTCTTGACTGTATGTAAAGGTTACTGACAATATAATATAAAAAATATTTAAATAAAATTTTAACATTATCTATTTATATATAGTTGAACTTCTTTATTTGTCCGGGAGATATCTATGAAATATGATACATTAGCATCACAAGAAGTAATCAAAAGATCAATGGAAGCCTTGAAAGCACGTAATGTCAATGCCGAGCTTGTAAACACTAAAGAAGAAGCCCTTCGGAAAATTAATGCTCTGATACCACCGGGGAAAGAGGTAATGACCGGCGGCTCAACAACACTTGATCAAATCGGTTTAACGGACCTGCTTAAATCAGGGAAACACCCCTGGAAAAATCTGAAAGACCGGATCCTTTCGGAAAAAGATCCTGTTAAACAAATGGAGTTTCGTAAGAAAAGCATAACCTCCGAATACTTCCTTGGAAGTGTTCATGCAGTTGCACAAACCGGTGAAGTATTGATCGTGAATGCGACAGGCAGCTCTCTTCCTTCATATGCATTCTCTTCGGACAATGTTATCTGGATCGTGGGAACCCAAAAGATCGTACCCACACTGGAAGAAGGATTCAAACGTATTCGTGAATATTGCTTTCCTCTCGAAGATAAACGAATGAAAAGCATTGGTTATTCGGGCACTACGATCGGGAAATACCTGATCTTTGAAAGGGAAATAAATGAGAACAGAAAGATAAATTTAATTTTCGTAAATGAAAAGCTGGGTTTCTGACCCGCATTCATTTTTCTTTTTTTCTAAAATCCTGCTATAAACATTATCCCGAACAGGATAAACAACGCACCTGCGCCCAGCTTTATTTTTGATAGCGGCACTATTTCGCATAGTTTTTTACCGGCAAGTATCCCCAGAAGGCTAATTACCGCAAGAGCAATGACCGCGCCTGTAAAAACCAGATAAGGTGAATTGTATTTCGCCGAGAGTGTGATAGCCGAAAGCTGGGTTTTATCTCCCATCTCGGCAAGGGCTATCATGCTGAAAGTGGAAATAAAAGGGTTGATCACTGGAGAATTATTGGCCTCTTCGCAATCTTCCTTTGATCTTAGCATCATTATCCCAAAAACAATGAACATGAAACCGGCGATCATCTTGATAATATTTTCCGGGATCAATCGCAATAGTCCTTCCCCGACAAGAACGCCCAGCCCCGTTACAACAATAAAAGCAAGTAGGACGCCTGCAAAAATCTTCTTCCTGTCATATCTTGCCGACAGAGCTATCACTGTGAGTTGAGTTTTATCGCCAAGTTCAGCCAGAGCGATAAGGCCAAATGTTGTTAAAAGGGGTGTAAGGTCCATGATTATATCTCTTATCATATACGTTTTGATCATATTTTTTAAACTTCTTCTTGCCGCTATTCGCAGTGAACTACTAAATATTTTTGCATTCATTGATTTTTTTCTCTTAATGCGCGAATAATAATGCTTATATCCAATGACATCATTATGGTAATTATTATGATAAAAGAAATGATCGAATATGAATGTTTGGTATGCGGACACCATATTAAGAGTGATTCTTCAAAGAGAAAAATGTGTTCTGAATGCGGAAATGGAGTATATGCACCTGTTACTACTCTCCTGTTATAGCAATAGATATCATTGTTCCCATATACTTTTTCGTCATCAATATTAAAGGCAAATAAAAGAGATCAATATGAATGCAAAAAAAACAAAGTTACCTGATAACTCAAGAGGACTTCAGAATATCCAGCATATCGTCGGGGGGACCTATAACATTTTATTGGTTCTTGTAGGTGTATCTTTCGGAAAAAACGATACAACACTTGGTATTGTGATGGCCGTTCTCACATTTATTGTAGCAAGATTATCATCTGAAATATCTTTTCAAACATCAATAAAAGTAGTAAGAGAATATTCCAATTCCAAAGAGAATTAGGAGAAAAATTTCAGGAACCGGAAAAATACTATTTTCGCCTCTCAAACAGCAGCATATACAGATCAGGCCTTGGCATTTTCCCCGTCCCTCTTGCGAATTCCGGATAGCATCGCTGGCATAGCGTGCGCCAGTTAAGCGATGCAACGATGGAGCTTCCTGGCACAAGGCGGGCGAAAGTAACCGTTGGCTTGACCCCGAGACTTTCGGCCATTTCTTTGACCAATGGCAGGATTTGAGGTTCAAAAACATCAAGATCATCAACTTCAAGACCTCTCATATTTGCTGTAATACCCGAACATCCGCAGGGCAGGGCAAACATATCAAGCTCTATTAAAAGTACCGGTCTGCCTATCAGTTTTCTAATCTTTTCTTCAAAACTTGCCCTATTTTTTAAAATTTCTTCTAAAATCATGTTTTCACCGCCCCTTTTTCCCATGGCAAACACTTCTCCAGTTCTGTTCCCCCATTTGAATAAACCAGGGTTACTTTCTTTGTAAGTGTTTTGCAATAACCGCATTTCTTGCATACTTTTTTACAGTTAGTCCACTGTTTTTCCAAGATACCATCCAGGCTTTTGTTTGGAATATTATACAGGTCTTTCAAATCCTTGGGGCAATCAAGCAGGTCCATGAGATTCCCTTCATAACTTTCATTATAGTATGCGTCCACACAATTCAGGATCCAGTCCACAAAATGCGTCCTGCCCCCGATCTTATAAACATCAGTGATATCTTTGTAGAGCTTGATATCCTCAGGTCTTATCCAGGGGGATTTTATGATCAATTCCGGGTTTTCGATCCTTAATTCAAGGCATTTAAAATAATAATAATCATCAAGCACATTGGGTCTTGGTTCAGGTCCGAAAGCATGAGAGAAGAAGTTAAAATGTGCATACCTGAATGGACAGCGGTAAAGGCATCCTTCATTCACAAGGAGCTTTAATTCGCAATCCACGGAATCCCTGATGGCATGAAGAACATCGAAATGCCGGTTTACATTTGAATCAATTACTATTGATTTCGCGCCAAGGTCTTCGAAGAACTCGGCCTTTTGCGGGGAATCCACAAAAGCAAGAACCGATACTACAACATCCACATCAAAATCCCTTGAAATGGTCTCAACAAGATAAGGATCGGCCACGACTATTGAATCGATCCCGATATCCACAAGTTTTTCAACATACCAGTGGTTTGTCCTATATCCCTCAGGTGTAAGCTGGCGCCCTCCCATGCAGCTTGAATTCAGCACAAGTTCCATCTTAACCCCGTTCTTATGGGCGAATTCAGTCTGTTCCTTTATATCCTCAAGCTGGGGAGATGCAAGATTGCTTCTTCCCGTGCCTATATAATCGGGGGAACCTGCCATGAAAATAGAGTATATCTTCTCCTTCTGGGTCAATAATTCCTTGAGGCTGTCGATATGTCCGGGGGATGGGACGAAAAGCTTCATAATTTTCTCTCTTAGTTCCAATTATGATAAATGTTTTGCAGGTTTACTTCCATATTTCCTGACATGCTCCCAGGCACTGTGATATTTCTCGAATTTTTTATTTTTGGAATATATTGACATGTTCTTCCTGTCGAACAATTCCCTGTCCTTCCCAACAGGACAAACTTTGATACAAATCCCACATGGCGACCTGAATTCGTCCCTGAGCTGGGCGCTTCGTATTGCACAGGCTCTCTTATCAACAGGAGGTGGAAAATCCCCTTTTGCAGGAATCGCTTCCACAGGGCAATTTTTCGCACATAGAAGGCAGTGGATGCAAATATCCTTGATCTTTATGGGATCGGGTTCTATTTCTGCCGGGGTGAAAATCGATGTGAACCTGACCCTTGGTCCATATTCAGGAGTAAGCAGCACATTATTGTGACCGAAAGAACCCAACCCTGCAAGATATGCAGCGTGTTTATGAGAAAAAAATGCGAAGGGTTTGTCTATCAAAATTTTTATATCACCATATCCATCTCTTGGGAGATATATAGAACCGAATCCTTTTTCATTCAGGAAATTCGCGATTTCATAAGCTTTAGAATCAAGCAATGAATTCACTGTTTTGTAAAGTTCATGGTAATAAATAGAAGGCGCAGTCTCCACGATAGGTAATGACACCGGCAGCCCGATCACTATTATGGTTTTAGCTTCAGGATAAATGGATTGCGGCCAGAAATCTTCAGGGATCCATGGTAAGAGAACGTTCGGAAGCTCATCAGGTGGATTTTTCCATCTTCCAACAGGTGCAAAACCTACAAGAGGTATTCCCAGGGTGCTACATTTGTTCTTCAGTTCTTTTTTTAAGGTTTGGGATATCATAAATAGTTCCTTGATTGCAAATATCCCGGACCCTTTAACTATGGAATTCCTTTCTTATTTCTTAAGCTTTTCAGCAAGCAATCTTCCAAGCTTCCTGCATTCCTCAAGCCCCTCTTCTTCAGGGATACGCTTTATCCGAAGAGGTGGGTCAATTACCGTCATCCCATAGCTTGAAAGTGTTTTGGTTATGATAAGTGGTCCTTCTCCGCTCCATCCGTATGATCCGAAGGCTGTTCCAATCTTGTTCTTGAGGGGAACTTTAGCCAGGCTTTCCACATATTTTATAACCGATGGCATTCCTGCGCCCTTATAGGTTGCCAGGCCTATTGCTATCGCATCTGCATTTTCAACATCAGCCGGAGTTGCTGCATCCACTTTCTTGATCAAAACATCAAGACCTGCAGCCTTTGCCCCTTCCTCGATCGCTTTTGCCATCAACCCGGTATTGCCAAAGCCTGTGCCGTATATTATCGCAAGTTTCTTTGCCATTATTATCGCCTCAATCTACCTTTTTGAACATCGATTTTGGAGCATTGCATATGGGGCATTTATCCGGAGCGTCTCCTTCTACCGTATTGCCGCATATCTGGCAAACATGATACTCAGTCTCCTTGTTCTTTCCAAGATTATCAAGAGCTTTCTGGTAAAGACCTGCATGGATCTTTTCCACCTGGTTTGCAACATCAAAACTAAGGATTGCCGCATCCGATGCCATCTCCTTTTTTGCCTGCTCGATGAATTTAGGATACATATCCTTGAATTCTGCGGTTTCACCTGAGACGGCACTTTTTAGATTATCTATTGTTTTACCGACGTCACCCATTACCCGCAGATGGTTTTTTGCATGCACTGTTTCTGCGTCAGCAGCTGCGCGAAATAGCTTCGCTACCTGTCTATAGCCTTCCTGTTCGGCTTTATCTGCAAAAGCAAGGTATTTCCTGTTCGCCTGTGATTCTCCAGCAAAAGCTTCTTTCAGATTATCCTGTGTAGTCATGATCTCACCTTTTGTTTTAACCCGTACCTGTTAATTTACCAGTATAGATGATATATTTTCCTGTGAACCTATCTCTGGTATTTCCCTATCAGTTCACCGCTGGCCAGTACATGGCCCTTCATGGAGCTCTCAAGCTGATTCTTTGAAGCCCCTGGCGGCAGGTTGATTTTTATATCAAGAGCATTCACTTTAAAATAATACCTGTGTGGTTTTCCAGGAGGAGGACAGGGGCCGCCATAACCTGCCCGCCCAAAATCTGTCATACCCTGCATGCTTCCATCCGTAAGCGTCTGGTTATGTGGCATGCCCTCTGGCAGCTTCAGAGTCTTTGCAGGCATGTTATACAGCACCCAGTGCACGAATGTCCCTCCAGGAGCATCAGGGTCATCCATTATCAATGCAATGCTCTTTGTTCCTGCAGGTATACCTTTCCAGGAAACCGAAGGTGAAATATCCTTGCCCTCACATGTAAATTTGTCAGGTATCATATCCCCCTCTTTAAATCCATCTGATGAAATTGAAATATTTTCCATGTTGTTATCCTCCTTTGTTATGCATCCCGCCGAAAGCAGAATTATTAGACATAATAATATAAGCTTGACATTCATTGTACTCCCTGTTAATGTATGGCGCATTCAATAATATAGTTTTCGAGCTAAATGATATTGATAACTTTTTCTGCGGCTTTTTTCATTTCGCCCAGGATCAGGCCAATATAACCCTCGTTCCCCACAAGGACAACTATCAACGCATCCGGGCCGGATGCATATGTTATGAGCTGCTTATCATCAGTTTGGACAATTATGGATCTGGGTTTCTGTTTACTCAATCGCATTGTGGTAGATTCAGCCGACATATATAAAGTGGCAGTTAAAGCAGCAAACGCTTCACTATCAAGTCCCGGACTTGCTTCTCTGGAAACCATCAGCAACCCCTGTTTTGAAACTATAGCGCAAAGTTCTACACCCCCGGCTGATTGCAGATCTTCAAGGATCTTTTCAAGCATATTCGCGATCGTTTCCATTAAATCCCCAAAATATGAATTTTATCTCATCCCTGTATCATGTCCAAATAATCATAATGGTTAATAATTGAATTTAGTATAAAACACTTGCGTTTTATTTTTGTAATGATGATATAAATTATTATCATGCTCATAAGAGAAATCCAGGCATAAAATAAATCAGGCGAACATGCCTTCTGAATGAAGATTGAGCTTGGTGGGTGTAATCAATAACTTCCTGATGGCTTTTTGGAAGTCTTCCATTCCAACACTAAAACGCTCATCCCTTACTGCGAACATTCCTGCTTCCATTGCGATCGCCTTTAGATCTGAACCATTCGCACCATCGGTGAGTGAGGAAAGCTCATCAAAATCAACTTCTTCTGATAGCTTCATTTTCCTGGAATGAATCTTAAGTATCATTTTCCTGGCATCCTTGTTAGGCATCGGGATAGAGATGAACCGATCAAATCTTCCAGGGCGAAGAAGAGCAAGATCAAGAATATCCGGCCTGTTCGTCGCAGCGATGATCCTGACATTTCCCCTGGGGTTAAATCCATCCATTTCTGATAATAGCTGCATCAAAGTGCGATGGACTTCACGGTCTCCCGATGTAGACGAATCAATTCTTTTTGCTCCTATGGAATCAAGCTCGTCTATAAATATAATGCTGGGTGATTTTTCTTTTGCCATTTTGAAAAGATCCCTTACAAGCCGCGCACCTTCACCAATATATTTTTGTACGAGTTCCGAACCCACTATCCTGATAAATGTTGCTTTTGTCTGGCTTGCAACGGCTTTTGCAAGTAGCGATTTTCCTGTTCCGGGGGCCCCATATAACAATATGCCCTTGGGGGGCTCAATTCCGATACGTTCGAATACCTCTGGTTTTGTAAGCGGCAGTTCAACAGTCTCCCGAAGTTCACGGATCGGTTCCTCAAGACCCCCGATATCCGAATATGAAACGTTCGGGGATCCAATGACCTCCATACCGTGTACAAATGGGTCGCGTGAAGACGGAAGTATCCCGACAACAGCAAGGCTCTGGTAATTTAATGAAACTGAAGTTCCAGGCACAAGTTCTGAGTTGTTGATGAACTGGGTTGACCCGACAACGAACTGGGGGCCCGTACTGCTCCTGATTATCACTTTCCCACCATCAAGAACATCCACAACAGTACCAACTACAAGTGGAGGGGTTTTTATTCGTTCAAGCTCACTTTTTAGCTGCCGTATCTCTCTTTCGTAGTTAAGAACCTGGCTTTCAGTAAAACGCTTTTCCATTTCTATCTTATTGGTCTGTTCCTTGAGGAGAGTATTCCTTTCCTCAAGCATTTTTATCCTGTCCATCAGATAGCGTGAAAAATCATTGTTACCCATCGAGACAGGGCTTTCCTGGGTATTATCCTGGGATTCTGACATCGAATGATATTTAAGCGTGGACGGTATATAGAGTTTTCGCCGAGATGATGTGATGGAATGTGAAATTTGTGGTACTGATATAAAGGGAAACTCTATTCGTGTGATAGTCGAAGGGACTGTCCTGGATGTCTGCAGCAAATGCGCTCATTATGGGAAGCCACAGGACAAGTGGACGCCAGTGTCAAGAAAAATGGCCCCGACTGAAAGGGTAATAGTGACACACAGGCCGAAAAGAGATGCTTTTGATAAACTTGAAGATGAGATCTTACCGGATTATGCGCGGGTCATCAAAAAAGCAAGGGAATCCCAGGGATTGACCATTGAAGATCTGGCATCAAAGATGATGGAAAAAGCTACGCTCATCAGAAAGATCGAACGTGAAGAGCTTGTACCCGAAGATACAGTCCGAAAGAAGCTTGAAACTACATTAAATATCAAACTTACCGAAAGAGTATCTTCACAGGACCAGAGGGGCGGCGGGTTCATCAGGGGAACCACGCTGGGGGATGTGGCAATTATCAGGAAGAAAGGGAAATAATCTTACTCAAGCTCCTTAATAAATTCAGTAAGCCGTCCACATGTTACCTTTTTCTTGGCCTGGCTGCATTTCTTGACCTTATCCAGAAGCGTGGACATCTGCTCATGCGTTAGATCATATCCCATCTTTTGCACTACTCCCTTCAAGGCCTTTGAACCTGTGTGTTTCCCGATAATTATTTCGCGTTTTGCGCCAACCATTTCTGGTGCAAACAGTTCATAAGTCATGGGTTCCTCAAGAACGGCGGCTACGTGAATGCCGGACTCATGGGCAAAGGCATTTGCTCCCACTATCGCTTTTGTCTTCGGGATCGGTATTTCTGCATATTCTTCAACAAGCTTTGAAAGCTCCATCAATTTGCTTACATCATATTTCTCAATACCGTATTGAACGCGCAGGCTCACCAGCAATTCTTCAAGAGCAGCATTGCCGCAGCGTTCCCCGATCCCATTGACCGTAGTATGCAGCTGGAATGCTCCTGCCTCGGCGCCACTTAGCGTGTTCGCAACCGCCATGCCCAGGTCATTATGACAATGGATACACAACCTGGTTTTTATAGATTTCTTTATCTCACTGACAAGGTAGAATGCTGTGCTTGGATTCAATATTCCTACCGTGTCGGCGATACTGACATAATCCGCGCCGTGATCTTCCGCTGACTTGAAAATGGACTTCAGTACCCCGATATCCGTACGGGTTGCATCTTCAGCGGCAAAACGTACGACAAGGCCGTGGTCTTTGGCATAATCGAGCACATCAAGGGCGCATGATGTAGCCTCTTCAAATGTCTTATGGTATTTGTATTTCAGATGCAGATCAGATGTTGCGATAAAGATGCTTACGAAATCAACATCACATTTCAACACAGTGTCAATGTCTCTTGCAACGGAGCGTGCAAGGCAGCAGATTTTTGCATCAAGCCCAAGATGTGCGATTTCACGAACCGTAGATTCTTCTGCTGCCGATACTACCGGGAACCCGGCCTCGATAACATCGACGCCAATACTGTCAAGCTTCTCGGCAATCGCGATTTTTTCCTGTGTCGAAAAAGCAACGCCTGGCGTCTGTTCGCCATCCCTCAAAGTGACATCGCATATCTCTATGTTCCCGGGTTTATGATTGATGAATTTCATTAAGTTATTTTTGGAATAATTGGTCATATTGATCAGGGATTATTAACGATGTTTAATCATTACTTATATCTTTGCTTTTTGCTGGAATGTATTTTCAATTTGATTAAATAAAAGAAGCATCGGGAGCGCTACTCATTTATTCCAGGGTTATATCTTCCTGACGTTAACTTGAAATCTCACTTATCCTTATTCAGGGATAAGTGGATGACAAGGCGTTTTAAACTCTGAGGGACATGTAATTACTATGATTGATCCCTAGTTATGGCTTTCAGGTGAATATGAGTTCGATGATTTTTACCCATGGCGATTGTGATGGTATCTGTGCTGGAGCTGTTGTTAAAAGTGCATTTCCCGATTCCACTGTATTTTTTGCAAGCCCTGTGAGCCTGCTCGGGCAACTGAACAATCTCGCCGGAAATTATGACAATATTGTGATATGCGATATCGCATTTGACGAGAAAACATTCCCTCAATTGAAAATTAAATTAAATGAGCTTGATACTGAATCAAATATAATATATATGGACCACCATCCTCTGCCTGAAAAGGAATATAACAAAAGCTGGTTTCATCACGACAACTATTCATCTTCGGAACAGGCATACCGAACTTTAGAGAAAAAACTCAGCCGGGATATGAGAAGGGTGGCAATTTACGGGGCCATAGGTGATTTCAGTGAGACGCCTCTCATAAAAAAATGGGAGCGCGACTGGGATACGAGAACCCTGTATTTCTATGCGGGGACACTAATCCAGGGAATAACGCACGTGGGCAGGGATTATGATTATAAAAGGAGGATATTAGATGCACTTTCCGGGGATATACCCCCTCCCGAAATTGTGGGTCTTCTTGAATCGGCTGTCATTGCCTCAAGAAAGGAAGAGGAGCTAAAGGACGATGTCAGGCGTAAAGTAGTGAAATTAAGAAATCTTGCTTATGTTCGGGATATTAACGGATATATGTCAAAAGCGGCAATATATGCTGCTTCTATCGGGAATGCGAATGTGGGGATATCCTGCGAGTACAGGTCGCATAAACATGTGTATGATATAAGTATCCGCAGGCGCAACGGTGATGTGGATTTAAATACAATACTGCGCCGTGTGGCGCCAGATCACGGCGGGACAGGGGGCGGTCATCCATTTGCAGCGGGAGCACGTATTCCAGAAAAAGAGCTGGAAGCATTTTTATATAACCTGGATGAAGCGATAAGCCCATGAACTTGTAGAGTAAAGAAGAGGCCTTTCAACCTCCTCATCAAACTGCATAACAGATTTCCCGTATGCAGCTTTCATTTGGCTTATCCCTCTGCAGGAGATGGGTACGCAGGAGGTTCGGGGTCTGGGGGAAGGGGAGAGAAGGCTGAAAATAAAGTGTGGTCAAAGAGAGGTGATTTTCAATGTTTTGAGAAATTATTATATGACTTAATGCCAATAAACAGGCAATGAAACAATCAATAATACAAAAAAAATGCTGTTATATGGATCGAGATTGCACACCAAGGTGTGTAGCATACATTGCTGCAAGTGAATTTAACGAAAACGCAAAAATAATGGGCATGAATGGTATGAATTGTGTGCGTCTTCTTTTGGACCTTACTGAATTAATGGGAAGGATGAACTCCGAAGATTTCGATGATGAAGATGAGGACACATTTTAGAAAGTTAAAATTTTCAATAGACAATTCTTACCTGCCCTGCATTGAAAACAGTATATGGGAACTGGAAGGGGAAGCCTGCATGAAGCATAACTAGAAGAAAGCCGAGCAGACCAAAATATGTGTGCAGATTGAGCCAAGTCTTAATGTTACCTTAATTGAACCTATATTCATGGCTGTCTTCCCCTTTTGCGAAGTACCCTTTTATGAAGACTGTAGAATTGAGACATCACAACGAGACCAGTCCCGATAACACCTAAATTATACCTCATAGGATTCATTATCTGTCCGGGAGCGTCTCCAGTATGGACTGGAGTCATGATATGGCAGGAGCTGCATGAACCATCATTCTGTGGGTATGCAAAAGATTCCGGTATTCCTATTAGAATTTCCAGTATTAATAAAAAGCATATAGCTATGGTTTTTCTATTCATATTTTTTGTCTCCTTTTTTTCATTTTTAATTTTGTTTGCAATCCAATATAATTATTCTGACAATTATTTGAGTTTATTTTACATTTTAAAGGTACTACAAAGTATTTTTTAGTTTTTATCAGTCTCTACACAGATATAATAAGATAAAAAAGTATATTTTCTTATGAATTGCGAAAAGATATGATAAAAGCGTGAAGCTGGATTAGTTCATCAAAGGTGACATGCTTTATCTCTATCATGTCCTTTCCCTTCCGTATTCTTGTACGAACATATAACGAGTGAAGGACGAAAGTAATCGGATTCGTACTAATAACAAGAAGCCCCGGGAGGGAATTGAACCCTCGACCTCGTCCTTACCAAGGACGCGCTATACCTCTAAGCCACCGAGGCGCTTTTGATTTTTTTGCCGGGATATATTTTTACGGGCCCGGAGGGATTCGAACCCTCGACATCCGGGTTAGAAGCCCGGCGCTATATCCAAGCTAAGCCACGAGCCCAGCGCGGAACTCCAAGATGTTTTGTTCATTTAAAAAGCTTTGTGCATCAAATATTATAATCTTTCTTGATATTTTCTATCTCAGGCAATAAAATATAATCCAGTGATGTTCCCTTAGCTTCCTTTATTTGCATCGTTCCAATAAGCTGCGAATAGTTCCCGCCTGCAATCCCGTTTGCAATGATAGCAGCCCCCTGGGCAGCTTCCTTGACTGTTTTTGTCCCAAGACCTTCGATCATTCGAATGGGTGCAATATCAAGCCGGCTTTTTAATTCTTCGAAAAGACCTTTAACTCTTGATATCCTGCCAGATACAAGTATCTCCCTTGGATCAACAGATGCCGTAAGTTGCAGGACATCTTTAATTGCGCCTTCAAGATATGCATTCAAAGCATTATCGTTATCCATCAGTTCTTCCGGTGTTCTTGCAAATTTTTCAACTCCTCCCTTAAAAACAAGTTCCTTATTAAAACCCCCCAAAAGATAAGCAAGCTCCGAATCCATTCCCCCGAGTGAGAGATAACCGATACTACCTGTGCTTCCGCCGACCCCGTCAACGATCTGTCCATTCTTAACCGCGACAGCGGCAGTATATCCGAACCCCATTTCAAGCAATATGAATGATATTTCATTGTACCCGATATTAAACTTTAACGCCTGGTCACGTATTCCAAGCGCAGTACAGCATAATTTATCCGCTGTACCCATATCGATCTTATTCAGCTTCCTATATGATGGAATAGTGGAAAGATGGATGACCCCCGGAATAAAAAAGACAGGGAGTTTGTTGTATTGCATCCGCTTTATGGATGTGCGAAGTCCAAGGAGACTTTTCTTATCATCCTTCTTGATAAGCGACATAAGAAATAATTCCCTTTCACCTACATCTTTGATATCAGTGATGGGAATTCCAAAGCCTGAAGGCCCCACAACGAAATCTGCTTTTGTTTCTTGTATGATATTTGAAATCAACTCAGGATCTTTGATTATGTCCTTCGTGGATATTGAAATATCAAGAATTATTTTTTCATCATCAAGACCGCAAAAATCAAAACTTTTTGTTCCCGGGTCTATACCGATTGCTCTTACCATATCCCCAAGTTATCATACTATCTAATTAATGTTTATGTTTTTGGCGGCTTTCTTTCAACTACTTTTACCCAGTGACCCGGAGTGACTTCTGCAAGCACCGGGGCATTGGGCGCAAGTTCGTCAAAATTTATAGTCTCATCAATCAGCGGGTGATCCTCACCACCACATACCGGACATTTTTCAGAATTTGTCTTTCTTTTATTATGAACTGACATAAAAATCTCCCTTTGGTATATTTCTGCGCTGATGAGCCATAAGATTATGGGTTGATCTGGCAATAGTTTTTTATTATCTATGGCTATTATGAAATAAGATACAGGGATTATCATGCGACCAGAAATTTACGATAAAGTCAGTGTGGAAACCAATGGCGTGAAATATGAGGGGACTCTAATGCCCTCGCAGACAGACAGGATAGTTTTAAAATTAAAAAATGGGTATAATATCGGAATAAAAAAAGAATCAGCGTCCTTAACATTGCTTGATAAGAAAGAAGGAAAAATCTCCCTTACTGAATCAGGTTACGCGCAAAAAATGAAAAAAGAAAATCTTCCCAGGATCTCAATTCTTTCAACAGGCGGCACCATAGCAAGCAAGATAGATTACCGTACCGGGGCTGTAACATCCCAATTCTCAGCAGATGATGTCCTTGCCGCGATCCCGGAACTTGAAGAAATAGCAAATTATAATTGCAGGATGATTTACAGCATCCTGAGCGAGAACATGCGACCTTCTTACTGGGTAGAGCTTGCACGCGCCGTATATGAAGAAATAAAAAATGGCGCAGACGGCATAATTATCACTCATGGCACAGATACTATGATGTATACTGCTGCAGCGCTTTCTTTCATGATCGAGACCCCTGTTCCTATCGTGCTTGTTGGCTCCCAGCGAAGTGCTGACAGGCCAAGCAGCGATAATGCCATGAATGCAATATGTGCAGCAAAGGTCGCAACAAGTGATATTGCCGAGGTTTGCGTAGTGATGCATGGTTCTACGAGTGATGATTTCTGTTATATCCACAGGGGAACAAAAGTGCGGAAGATGCATACCTCGCGCCGCGATGCTTTCCAATCGATCAACGTGCGCCCCATAGGACGCGTGGAGTATCCATCAAGGGAAATTAAAATACTTTCTTCATTTATAAAAAGAGGAGAAAAAAAACTTGCAATAAATGATAAGCTTGAATCAAAATGTGCCCTGATAAAATATGTTGCTGGTGCAAGTAATGAATCTCTTTTATTTCATTCAGGTTCCGGATATAAGGGCATTGTTATTGAAGGCACAGGTCTCGGGCATGTTTCCACAGAATGGATTCCTCTTATAAGAACAATTACGGATGCCGGGATCCCCGTGGTCATGACTTCACAATGCATAAACGGCAGGGTATGCGATCGTGTTTATGACACGGGCAGGGATATACTGAAAGCGGGTGCGATCGAAAGTGAAGATATGCTGTCTGAGGTAGCTCTTGTAAAACTGATGTGGGTACTTGGACAAACGAGAGATCACGAAAAAGTAACTGCCATGATGCACACCAATATCGCAGGCGAGCTAACTCGAAGTACTCGTTCATTATGAGTATTATAATAATTATTCCTTTCAAAGAATATATAGGTAAATATTAAATAGTAGCAGAACATTAAATGGATTGCTGTAGGATCAGGCGCCTAATGCCTTTAGTACCCTCAGTCTCCTTCGACCCATCGTTTTTATTAGGCGCCTGATGGCTACACAATTTTTCTAAAAACAAATTTTCAGGATTGTTTGTGTATTACTGTAGAACAATTATGATAATAATAATAATTATTCATACGAAAGAATATAACAGTTAATATTAAATACTTTCAAATTCATCATTAATATTGCTGTAGGATCAGGCGCCTAATGCCTTTAGTACCCTCAGTCTCCTTCGACCCATCGTTTTTATTAGGCGCCTGATGACTACACAATTTTTCTAAAAACAAATTTACAGGATTGTTTGCGTATTACTGTAGAACAATTATGATAATAATAATAATTATTCATACGAAAGAATATAACAGTTAATATTAAATACTTTTAAATTCATCATTAATATTGTTGTAGGATCAGGCGCCTAATG
>UBJH01000016.1_pt1 | contig 92594 bp, 104 predicted proteins | sample 2193721 | NCBI WGS metagenome assembly UBJH01 (sample SAMEA4703186, study PRJEB27089) | metagenome | reverse complement strand
CGAATCTGTCTGCCCCACATCTCCTGAGTATTCATGCCCTTCGTGCCCTGTTGAACCTCCGAGCATGGAATTCATCGCGCTGAAGGCATCGTTCGCAGCATTATGATCCGGGGCTTCGGCGACCCAGATACGCATGGTGCCTTTTTTGCCGCCGTAAACTGCAAAGTATCCTTTCGCCAGTGGTATGTCCTTTAGTCCGTATATGTTCGATATCTGCTGTGCAGCAACCTCGCCTGTTTCGTATCTTGTCAACGTCATGTCGCCAAGTCTCTCTGTGAAGATACTTTTTCTGGAATCTGACAGGTATAGAAAAGATACTGCCAGCACAGCAGCTACAATAATTACAGTATAAATTCTTTTCATACAATCTCTTTTTTATCTTCATCAATCTGACTCTCAGGGTTCTGAGTGCCATGTTTCATATTTTTCATCATCAAAAGATGCATTATAGGGCACAGCAGCAGTATCCCAAAAGAAAGTATATTCTGCGAAACTCTGGAAAGCCACAGAATCCCGAGAAGCAAAAGCGGAATTATGCAGCCAAGCATCATCATTAATGTATGCCTGTGCTTGCTGAAAAATCCTTCATTTATATTTTGGGTCTTTGTATCGCTTTTCATTTATGCACCTCTTATTTTTGGGAAAAAGGTTACCAGAACTTCCACCAGGGTTTTTTCTCACCCATCCCTACGGGTCCGCTCTTCAGGAATTTTTCCGGCTCAGACTCAAATGCTTTCTTGCATCCCGGTGCACAGAAATAATAGGTCTTTCCCATATATTCTGTTTTATACTGTGCTGTATTCTCATCTACCTGCATTCCACAAACTGGATCTATTTGCATATTTTTCATTTCTCCTTTTTATTTTTTGAATTATATATACTTTACGTTTGATGTAAACTAAGTATTTCATGGCGGAAGCGATGTATTTGTTCCAATACCCCTGCCTGAATACTCATTATCAATTTTCGTTCTCACATCTTTCAGCGAAGAACCCGTCATCAACAAATCCCTCGCATCAAGTGTTATATCGTTGCACAGCTTGCATTCGGATGCGTGCGGCTCATAGCTGCCATCAGGCTTGATATAACAATCCTTCAGGCTCTTATGTGAGATGAGCTTGTCAGAATGCTGCATGTCAGCGCAGCCGCAGTAACAGGAAAGGTACATGACCTTATCCTGATTCTGTGCCGCAAAGATATAGGCTTCAGCCACCCGCCCGGTTTTCTCGGCAAACTCCGGAAGCTCAGGTTTTGCCGGTCTATCAGTACCTATGACTGCTGTCACTCCAACTCTTGTTTTGTTTAACATCTCAGAACCTCCGGATATTGTATATGCTATTATCAGGATCAATGCAATTGCAATAAAACCAGGAATGAATTCAGATTTCATATCATCCTCGGTATCATATTATCTCCAATATCACAAATCCCATTGCAACCATGAATGAGCCCATTAACAATCTCATCCTTGCTTTATTCTCTGACTGCCATGCAACCATTTTATCTACAACTTTCCGGTTAGATGAAGCAAGAAGAACTGCAACAAGAGGTATTATAAGCATCAGGTTGTAGAGCAGGAGGTATAATATGCCCTGAGCCAGCGTGGATTGCAGTGATAACATCCCTATGACCGCAAGATAGATGCCGCCGCTGCATGGCACTGTGCAAAGGCCGACAAGGACGCCGGCGCCGAAGACACCGGGAACCGTGGTGCGCCTTATCCAGTTGTTTATTGACGTGTGCATGCTCCCGGGAATTGCCAGAAGAGGGCTGCCAGGTATGAAATAATCCTTCATTACTATCACCCCGATAATAATAGAGATAAACCCGGCAGCCTTACCCACAGCATGAGTTGTGGAAAAAAAAGATATAGCACTCAGGAAACCAATGCCTATTAAGACGTAGGTTACAAAAATTCCACTGATATATATCGAACCCACTTTCATCAATCCATACCTGTAATTAGTTTGAAACCGGAGCATTCCCATGGTAAAAGTGATGAAAAGCAGCAGGACTGCGAAAGCACATGGATTGAATCCGTCGATTAAGCCTGCCGTAATTACAAGGGGAAGTGTTAATGTCTGGGGGTCGATCGACATGATTCCTTCAAGCTACTATAAGTGTTCCATGCATGCTGGGATTCTCTTTGCCCCCGCAGCATGAATCGCAATACCAGTGATACTCTCCGGGTTTTGCGGGTGTGAATGTGAACACTTCCTGACTTTCGGGTAAAACTGTGATATCCACACCTGACATCAAGCTCGCCAGACCTTCGGTGAGCATGAAGTTGTGAACTCCGCCGCCATCGGTATGGTGCGAGTTATCAGGATTGATAAGGTTTATAGTGACAGGCTGCCCTGCCTTTGCCCTGATTATATTGGGCTCAAAGCCTGCCATTGAGATGGTCATTTTAATGGCCTCTTTGTTCACAGGTTCCAGGGATGCTGATTTGCTTATGATCAAATACAGTGCAGCGCCAAAAATCGCAATAACGATGACAATGAACAAAATGCTCATATATGGCTGGTTTTGTCCCTTCTTTTTCTTCAACTTTTCATTATGTTTTTTTGATCTTGACATTATTTCCCTCATCTTCGGGAGACATTTTAAACAGAGGTGCGGGTTTTCCCGCACTCGCATGTTTACTCATTGCGTTCGATATCATCTATCCTCTGTTCAATAATTTCCTTTAATTCTACCCTTTTTTCTCCTTCTTTTTCTCGATCAAGCAGCTCTTCCAGGATATCTATGTCATCTATATGCGCTATCATTTTTTCAAGTTCAGGCACAGGCTGACCAAGATCAAGATTTAATGCTGTTTCTTTTAATTGTTTCAGGACGAGCGTTGCATTTTCTTTAAGTACTTTCTTGAGTTCTTTATATTCTCTTTGGGTAATTTCTCCTGCATTGGATTTATTATCAAGAGCAAGGATCGATTCAAATGATGCGTTTTTTTCTACAAGCAATTCATCAAATGACATTTCAGTGATATCTTTTCCGGGAACATTCTCCGAAATAACATCGGGCTGGGAGATAACTTCACCTGCCTCCTGAAGTTCATTGACAGATGGATCCGTTGCAGGTACTGCTTTAATAAACCGTCTTCTGGGCTTTTTGCCTATTTTATTTTTAAGAAATGGATATGAGACAGCCCCGATCAATATGGCCGCAGCCACAGGGATAAGATAATTAAAATCCCCGCCGCTATCTGTCTTTGAAGGAACATACCCGGTTATCCGGATATCCAGTCCCTGCTCCTTCGGAACGTTCATGAAGCTTAAGACTTCGAATTCTTTCCCTTCATTCGGGACTGTTTCCTTATTACCAGATTGGCTTTCTATCCCAAAACCGTTATTTTTGTCAGAAAGGAGGGTGATGTACGAAGTATTGTAGATCATAACTTTAGGAAATATATTCTTTGAAGATTCAGGATCAAAAACATAAGAGATCGAGACACCATATGTTTCACCCGGTAAAATTGGGTTCATGGGGTCTATCCAGGCTGAATCTTTTTCTCTTTGCAGACAGCATTCCATTGCATCGGTCTGGAACTTAGTTATTCCTTCAGGTGTTGAAATGCCGACATATGCCCGGTCCTTACTGTAGAAAACTTTATCTCCTGTATTCATGAATTCGACGTATTCATCAACTTTTATCCCGTTCACTGTTTTTGAAAGCACAATATGGTCGATTTTCACGGTCAGGCCATCCCCATTTTTAGTGGAATCGTACACTGTGATATTAGCTTTTTCTGAAGCATTGACATGTTTTGTATATGGTACATCAGTATAATTCACCCCCAGAAGGTAACCCTGCCCGGCATTGACCATGTTAAATGAATATTTCCCGCTTTTATCGGTAGCCGTATTCATTAGTTCGATCCCGGTTTCATCCGTGAGGCGAACCGGTATCCCTTCAAGTGTCATATTTGCTTTCAGGACATATCCTTCGATCTTTTCGGATAGATTAAAATTCACAATTTCATTTCCCGAAACGCCGACATTCTCTCCGTATGTTATGCCATTGTAGGTCACATTTATCCGGTACATGCCGCCATTAAGGTCAGTAAAGAAATAATTTCCGTCTTTATCCGTTATTTGATTTGAAAGCGGCATATAGGTATATACTATCCCTGTTTCGGGGCTCTCTGTGGTGTTTACCCTGTTCAGTACAACTTCCTGGCCGGGAAGTGTCTTTCCTGCAGATTCGACACTCCCGCTGATCTGTGCCGCTGATGCTGCACTTACGAAAATAACAAGTATTATAAAAATTGATAATAATTTATTCATTTTTTTCTTTCTCCTGTAAGAATTTTTCATATTCCAATTCAAATTCCTCGTTCTCATCCATTCTCTTCCTGCTGATCTTATAAACGACAACCCCTCCTACGATTACACCCGCAGGCAGGGCAAGCCACACAATCCAGTCAAATCCTTCTTTTGGAGGCGTGGCAAGAACACCTTTTCCGTATTCTGCTATCAATTTATTATAGATATTTTTCTCCGAAAGGCCCTGGTCAAGCATTGCCCTGACCTTATCTTTTATTTCAAGCGAACTCGGGCATGTGCAATCGGCAACGATCATAATACATCCTTCTTTATCCGGGCAGTTCAAATTTATGAAGATCTCTTCATCGGTCACGGCCAGTACAGGCACAGCAAATACGGTAAGGAGGAACCAAATTGCAATTATTTTAGATTTCATGTACATTCTCCGTCGTTAATTTTTTGATTGTTTGATTTATATTTATATCATCAGATGTTATTTTTCGCCTTATCGGTACAACTGTTGACAGGCATATCAGGATCCCCAGTATAAGCACATGGAACCCACCCAGCCACATCAGGAACATCAATGGCATCACTTTGATCTTAACAGTGGCGCTATCGGCTGTTATGGCCTGGGCTGAGAAATACAGGTCATCAATGCCCACTGTATAAGCCATGGGTTTGACATTGGTATTATCCTGCTTCGCATAATGGTATATGAGTGCTGTGGCTTTTGTCAAAATTATCTCGCCGTTCTTATAAACATCAAAATATGCAGCCTGTACATCCCTGTTGTTCTGTAGATACTGGTCGATCTTTGTGAGCTTGAAGTCATAATCACCCACGGTGTACGTACCGCCGATCCTCATGTTAAAAGTCTGCACTTTCTCATACACCACTGCCCCTGTTGCACTGACAATGATCATAAGAATAGCAATATGGCACATGTAACCGCCTAATGTGCGGCGGTTATTCCAGAATGCTCTTGAAATATTTTTCATGGTACCCGCATCATCAAGCTTCTTCTGTTTGTTCACGATCCTTGAAAAATCCAGGACATGGGTGGATACTACCAGTACACTTCCTGCGACTGCAACAAAGAGAGCATAAAAATCCCGGATACCGATCACAAAGGCAATGACCATTGCAATTGCTGCAATTGCCAGGGGTTTTGCGAAGTTTCGTTTCAGATGGGAGACCGAAGCTTTCCTCCATGCAATTAGCGGACATATCGCCATAAGAAATAGAAGCGCTATGCCAAGAGGTACGTTCACCTGGTTATAGAAACTAGGGCCAACCATAACCTTGTAGCCGCGAAATGCCTCAGAAAGGAGAGGATATGAGGTTCCCCATAACACTGATACCGTAGAGGCCATGAATATCCAGTTATTATAGAGAAAACTTCCTTCACGGGATACAAAAGATTCCAGGACTTTCTTACTCTTTATCGTATTGTATTTCCATGCCACAAGAGCCAGGGTGGCTGCAAGTACCACGATCATGTAGTTGATATAATATGGAGCGGTCACAGACTCCCCGAAAGTATGGACAGAAGCGATTATACCGCTCCGGGTGAGCAGCGTACCATATACTGTGAGTTCCCATGTGAAAAGGATGAGAAGGATATTCCAGAATTTCATACCTCCTTTTCGTTCCATTATCATAGTACTGTGGTAGAATGCAGTCAGGGTGAGCCAGGGAAGGAACGAAGCGTTCTCAACAGGGTCCCAGCCCCAGAACCCGCCCCAATTGAGCACTGTGTATGCCCACCAGCTCCCGAACATATTGCCAAGAGCCAGTCCGAGCCACGCCCAGAGCGCCCAGCGGCGTGCACGGTATGTCCACGTATCATCTGCAAGATAAATACCCGCGATCATCAGGGCAAAGGGAATCAATACCCCGGCATAACCCCAGAAAAGTGTTGTGGGGTGGAACAGCATTCCGGGATCCTGGAGCAGCGGATTTAAGCCGTTCCCGTCCGATGGCAAGAAATCAAGCATCCTGAATGGACGGGAGACTGTGAGTAACATATAAAAGAAATAAGAAAGAGTGACAAGAATTATGACCATCGCATGTTTCATCAGGTTGTCATAGGATTTTCCCCGAACTGCTATTACCGCAATATATATCGAAATGAGCCATGCCCAGAGCAGTAATGAACCGTCAGCTCCTGCCCAGAAAGCTGAGATCGTATAGATCATGGGAAGGTCAAGACTGCTGTACAATGCCACATACTCATACTGGAAGTTGCGGTTAATAAAGAGATTAAAAAGCCAGATGGAAGCGATAGTGGTCAGTAATGCAATTCCAATTATGGCGATCCTTGCGCTGTCAAAAAGTTCATCTTTCTTTTTCCATATCCCGATTATGTGAGCAATGAGTGCGTATACGGTCAATAACAGTGCGATAATTAATGTTGTTTCACCTAATTCCATTAAAATTCTCCTTTTTATGTTTCGTTATGGTCTCCGTGATCAAGGTCTCCGCCATATTTCGATGGGCATTTTGTTACAACCTGGGTTGCCTCGAAAGTGCCATTTATGAAAATACCTGTTACAACTGCAGGGATACCTTCTTTGTAATTCCCCGGCATTCCCTGATTTGATACAACTGTTATCGAAGCGTTTTTATCTGCAAGTTTAAATGTCAGCAGGGCCTTTTCCGGCACCCAGGCCGTCGAGCCTTTCAATATAGTGCCATTAACATTCACGATTTTACCGTCCAATGTATCAGCTTTCTGGACGAATTCATCCACTTCATAGTAAAATGAGAGTGCGTTGCTGAAACTCTGCACTGCAAGAAATAATATAAGTACAACCACGATCCCGATTCCGAACATGTTTTTTTGTTTTCTGGTCATGTCTTTCCTCTCATTTTAATCCTTAACTTTACAGTTAGTGTAAACTAATATATCTTGGAACTGCCTCTTTAAGCAGATTGTGGTTTATAAAATGTAAATAAAAGTATTATTTTCTTTAAAACTTCAAAACAGGTTATATTACTCGATGTTTTCTGTAGGGAAGAGTATTGCTATACTCACAACATCTGATATATTCGGATTGGTGTGACCGGAAGATAGAACTGTGGAAAAATAATATTGTTTTTTCCGGCCACTAATTACTAATACAACCTACATTTTAATGTGGGTTGTGGTTTAATAATGCAAACAAAAGTACTATTTTCTTTAAAACTTCGAAAGATGGGACAATATTAAACTCTAACCGGAAAGCGTAGGAAACACATGGATGAAAGTTATACGAAAAACTTAAGATATAAAAAAACCGCATCCAACAGTTTTCTTATCTGCCTTCATCTGCGGTAAAATAAAAGATATTACATCATTCTTTTCATGTCTGGACCTCTTGAACCCATTGAATCTATGCCAGGATCCATATTTCCACAATGACTCCCGCTTGCTGGGTCAGTATTTTCCCCTGCAGGCTTTTCATTGCCCATCATACCACTATGGCCTTTTTCATCTTCCATCATATTTTTGCCTTCGCCAGATTTCATCATCTGCCCCGGACAATTTTTTGACATATCATTCATCATTTCAGGAGTGCATTCATGATTTTCTGTATCCTTTTTATTCTCACTTGAATTCTGGGCAAGCGCAACAATGACGCCGAATAACATAATTACCGCCAGAATTCCAATGACTAAAACAGTCTTTCTTTTCATATTTTTCACCTCTTTAAAACGTACGAAATTATTAAAAATGCAACTATCATAAGTACAAGGTGCAGCAACATATCTTTAATGCCGCCACCACCCCCATGGTTATGTTCATTTTCGACAGGATTTTTTTCAGTGCCTGTTTGTTCTTTTATTATATCTTTATCCATTCCTTTCGTTTTTCCACAGCAGTCCATTTTTGATTCTCCGGATTAATTTTTTGGTATCTTGTATAAATGTATCGTCTCTATTTATGGTCATTTTGCTTTAAATTTTGAAGATTTTTTGCCGAATTTATTCTATAATTTTATCATTCCACCCGAAACCTGAAGATATTCTCAACAAGAATCTAATTCAATCGATAAAGGGGACTTTAATTTTTTAAAGCGCAAACTATATAATTTACATTGCTTGTAAAGCAGTTGATTTAAATTGGCATTGGACTTTGAAAATATGACCCATGAAGATGACATCGAATCCATTGAAAAGGAGATGCTGGAGGAACTGAAGAAGCCGCCTGGCAGGAGGATACTTGTCTGTCCTGTCTGCGGCTCCACTGATGTCACATATTATATGGGCCTTAAAATGGGATATCAGTACCAGTGCAAGAGCTGCAATTATGTGGGAGCCCTGGTATTGGAAGAGGATGTTACTTTATAGTTTTAAAGATTTTTTTCATCCATCATATATGGCCTGGGAATTTCATTCAAGATGATTTGATGCCCGCTAAGGCTTGTTCAGCAGTGAATAACCTTTCTGCTGCCATTCATTCATACCATCTTTCAGGTTCCAGACTTCCGTGTAACCCAGCTTGACCATCGTTTCGGCTGCAATGGCGCTCATCCTGCCGCTCCTGCAGTATAGTACTATTTTGGTGGCTTTATCTTTTGGAAGCTTGTCGAGATTGTTATCGATATCATTGTATGGGATGAACAGATCAGTCTGGGGAAGTTCACCCTCATAAGGGATGTGGACGTTAATTAGCACAAAATCCTTTTTCTGCAGCATTGTCCACAACTGCTCCGAAGCGATATTGCGATAACTTCCGCCCGATACCTGGATAATATCATCTTTCATTATTCCGTCTGGAGTCTGCAATGGCTTCATCTGCACCAGTGACCAGCCGATCAAGATGATTACAACTCCAGCTATAAGGAAAAGAATGAGCTTATTCACTATCCTCCTCTGTTTGTATTATTGGTTCCAATTTCTAACTCAAATACATATAATTTCATTTTACAAAGATGTTTCCTTAGGTTAACAATTATTGTTTTACCTCCTTAAACCTTCCTGAGGCCCGGAGTTTTTTAAGGTTTATTCATACCTTCATATTTATTATTTTACTTCATCTGTAAAATCACCGCAATCCTTATATCACTTTACATCAATCGTAAAATTAAATGCATATTAAGAAATGGATATAATGAGTTGGGAAAATGAAATCTGAAAAAAATACAAAGAATTTCAAAGCGAAAAGCAGAAAATTTTCGAAAAAGAAAGGAAGTAATACATTAATAATAGGAATAATAGCAGTGATCCTGCTTGCAGGAATAGTCTATTTTGTTTTTGCCGGGAATTCGACTAAACAACCGGAAAGCCAGGCAAAAACAGGGACAGAATTAAACCTTCCAAGCTTCGCTTATACTAACCCGATAACACTTAAAGCATATAAATATGCAACAGAGCGCCCCGAAATGCTCGAACAGATTCCCTGTTACTGTGGATGCGGAGACCATGGCAGTGAAGCCTCAGATTACAGGCCACATCGCTTTCTGAGGGATTGTTATATAAATGACAACTGGAAATATGATGAACATGCCTCATTCTGCGATGTTTGCATAGGAATAGCCAGTAAGGTTCAGGGATATCTGGCACAGGGCAAAACACTTAAGGAAGCCAGGACGCTGATAGACCAGGAGTACAGTAAAACAGGAGGAATGATGACAAATACACCTCCTGTAATAGATGATTATAAACCAATCCTTGAACCGAAACTGGGAGCAGTACTGGCAACACCAGCCCCAACACCAACAATCGACTTATCTGCCTTATCTTTGCCTGATAATTTCAAATCATTGAGTGATGGTTTAAAATTTATTCCACCCGGGATTACATGGGTTTATTTTGTAAATCTGAAACAGGGGATCGGAATAGAGCAGAAATTTATGCATGATACGAATTTCTATGGTACGCCGATCATAGGGATGTTGAATTCAGAATATTCCGACGGTTCATGGGTGGAATTGCATGATGTTGGCAAAGCTAACAGTAATGTGAAATCGAACGCGAACTCCGATGTTGATAATATAATTAATACAAGGCCGTATATATTTGATATCAAAGCTAAAACAAACAGTGTAATGGCTCTCTTCAATAATTCAACAACTAATGCAAATGCATATGATTCATTTAAATCAATCTTAGACAAAGTGGACGATGAAAATGCGGGATTTGCTAAGATAAATACCACAGCACCTCCATTTGCGGATGCGAGTTATATCGGAATTATAAATTCTGGGACAGGTATTTTGGGAGAAATAAAGGGAGAAATCGCATTTAGAATCAAAGATAATGGAGCAGTGCCGCTAGCAAAATACAACGAATTAAAAAATTCAAGCGCAGCCCGTGGTTTTAAGTCTTATGAGGTGCAGCAGGAAAATAATATATTGCTTATAAAAACGACCTCTAACCTGAATAATTTTATTGCGGAAGCCACTCAAAAGTACGGACTTGATATATCGGTCTTCGATTAATGTCTGTCGCTCCCCCCCCATATTACTGGTCTTTACCGCATACATGGCAACATTGGGGGAAACATTGGACTGAAATTTCAAGGGCTTATGAATACCTGTAATTATAGGAACTAATAACCACATGGAAAAAAACAGAAATGATGAGAAATATGACCTGCTTGATGTTTATTTCTTCAAGAATCTTGTGAATAATAGATTCTTTAGACCTGCAATAAACTTTTTTTTCTTCATTTTCTTGCTCATTATTATTTACTTTGGTCTTTCAAGCGAACCCGACCTGCGTTTTCGGGGAGGGATACCATTCGCCACGACCATGATATGGGATTTGTGGCATCCATTACTTGCTTTTACCCTGATACTTGTGGGAAGGCTATGGTGCTTTGCCTGTCCCATCGGAGCTGTCGGCGATTGGACACAGTCTGTTTTCAGCCTTAAAAGGAAATATCCTGAAAAATACCGCAATCTCTGGGTAGCAGTAATACTTTTCCTTTTCATTTTCGCAGCAGAGCGGCATCTATTCATGTTCACAAGAAATCCTCCAAATACTGCATATCTTCTTCTCTTCTTCACCGGACTTGCTGTGGTTATGGGAGCTATCTATGAAAAAAGAAGCTTTTGCCGCTATATCTGCCCCATCGGGCTTGTTCTGGGTTTATTCTCCATGCTCTCAAGCATAGAACTGCGATGCAAGTCAAAGAAAACATGCCATGATCATGATATCAAGGAGTGTGTATTAGGGAACAAATCAGGGAAAGCCTGCCCTGTCGGTGAATTTCCCCAGACAATGGAAAGGAACAACCAGTGCATCATGTGCATGGAATGCGTCAAATCATGTTCAAAAGGGAATATCAGATTAAGTCCGAGATTTCCGGGAGCGGATCTAATTCATTCAAAGAAGATACATCTTGATGAGGCATACCTGGTTCACGCGATAATCATTATCTTTCTTTTTGTCCTGGGTATGGAACGATTGCAATTCAGGAATGTGATCATTAGTTTTGTAAAATCAACTCTTCCTGTTGATTCAATAACTTTCCTTGACATGTACTGGAGAAATATGTGGGCTGTAATCATATTCGCCCTGATAACACTTGGAGCAGCAGGATTGATGTATCTTTCCACCAGGGCTACTTTCGGAAAAAAAGCAAAGCAAAAATTTATTGAACTGTCCTATGCTTTCATCCCTCTGAGTTTGTCGGTCTATCTGGCTGAAAACACATTCCGCCTCTTGAAAGGATTATTTTACTTAGCGGCCAGCATTGGAAATTTCTTCGGGAGAATATGGGAATTTTCACCGGATTTTGATACGATTAATCGGTTGCAGATATTCCTGCTGGTCTCAGGCTTTATCTTTACCTTATGGGCAGGGTATCTTATCAGCAAGAGAGATTCGCAGGATGAAAATGAATTGCATCAGGGTATGATCACAGTCGGATTTACAGCTCTTGTTTATTTAATCATTGGAATTAAGATTTTGACATTACCCATAATATAAATATTATTTACACTCACCGTAAAGTATATAGTAGAAGAGGAGAAATACAACTAATATTCACTGCTCAATAAAGGAAAACGCAAAATAAAAACATATATGCCAATATTCGATTCAAATCAATAGGAAAAACATATGAGAACAAAAAAACTGTTATCCATACTTGTCCTGGCATTAATTTTATCATTCGCATATTTCAGTTATATTACATCACTTAAAAATTTTACTTTGAGCGATAAGAACGCCAGTTACCTGGGTGGAATAAAATTCCATCGTGCAGCATCAGGGCTTGAGGAGAGTTTCCAGATAGCACAGCAGGAAAATAAACCTGTCATGATGTATTTCTGGGCTATATGGTGCCAGTATTGCGCGAAATTTCAGACAGATACTCTGGGGAATCCCCAGGTAAAGAAGATCCTTGAGGAAGATTATCTTCTTGTAGCAATGGACCTTGATATTGACAGGGATGTCGCCCAAAAATATGGGGTGAGTTATCCCCCATATCTGGTTTTCATGGACCCGAAAGGAAATGTCCTCCAGAGAGTTCCAGGGGCGGTCGACGCGAATTATTTACTTCCAATTGTTACTCAGGTAAGAGACCAGGTCAGGAAAAAATGATATGATACCATTAGGAGATATATTACTTTATGCAAGTCTTGCAGTTAGCGTTATTGCACTTGCGGGATTGTTGTTAAAAGATCTGAAAAACATCGAATTCTTAAATCGATTTGCAACACCTGCAATATTGCTGGTGGCAGGTTTTCTCACATTCGCTTATCTTCTCCTTACATATTATTTTGTAACAGGCAACTTTGCCTTTGATTATGTCTGGCAGTACTCAAGCAGCGACCTTCCTCTTGTTTATAAACTATCCGGTACATGGGCCGGGCAGCCCGGTACATACCTCCTCTGGGTGTGGGTAGTATTCCTGTCAGCGGCATGGCTTGCATGGAGTACGAAGCATAATTCTGCGCTTGCAAGAAGAACCCAGATAATAACACTTATCACGGGCATATACCTGATAATTCTTACACTGATACAGTCGCCATTCAAGTTAATAATCGATAGACCTGAAATCGTTGAATTGATCGCAAAAGGAACCCTGACGCCTGATTTTGTTCCCGAGGCTGGCAATGGCCTGAACGCTCTTCTTGTCAATTTCTGGATGATCGTGCATCCGCCTTTTATGTTCATTGGCTATGCGACAATGACGATACCATTTGCCGCAGCTATTGTTTATCTGCTTACTAAAGAAGATGGCTGGGAAGAACTCGGCAGGCAGTGGGCGCGTTTTACCTGGTTGATCCTTGGAATGGGAATAGCAGTGGGCGGCGTCTGGGCATACCTTGTGCTGGGCTGGGGCGGGTTCTGGGCTTGGGACCCTGTTGAAACAGCATCATTCATACCCTGGTTAACGCTTACAGGCTTTCTGCATGCTGCGGCTCTTCACAGAAAGGATAAAACTACATTTTCAATAGCTGCTCCCATACTTGCTGCGGTTTCATTCATCCTGGTTCTGTATGCTGCAATCGTTGTTCGAAGCGGGCTTTTTAATTCAGTTCATGCTTTCGGGGAAACATCCACCGGAACCCTTCTCATATTATCCATAGTAATTACATCAATCGTTTCCATTGTTCTGGGCATGCGGCGTTACCTTGAGAAGCCTGATAAAGTGGAGGAAGATCGTGGATTCTGGAACAAGACGAACATTTTCTATGTTTCCCTACTTTTGTTCGTTGTGCTGGCATTCATATCTTTCTGGGGTATTACGTTCCCGGCTTTTATCCAGATTACGCAGGGTCTTAAAGTTGGCGTAGCCTCAGATACAAAGAATTTCTTTAACGTTTGGAGTTATCCTTTCACGATAATCCTATTGCTTGCGCTTGGTTTCTGTTTGAATTATAATGAAAAGAGGAAGGAAGAACAGAAAAGGACATTGTACATGGTAATTGGTTTGACCATAATTACAATGTTCGCTCGAACTGAGAACTTTTATGTACTTGACCATAGCAGTCCCTTCTGGGTAAGGGAGCCCGCGTTCTATAAATTAATCGGCAATATCTCGGTAATATCTCTTTTCCCATCCATGATATATGCAACATGGGCAATAATAATACGCAGTCTTGATTATTTGCGGATCGAAAGCATAAGACCAAAGATAAAAGGGATTGGGATAGCGATCGTTCACTTTGGCTTTATTTTCATTCTTTTTGGAGCAGTAATTAGCTCAAATTTTACCCAGAAAATTGAGGGGATCAATATACCGCTTTCGGCAAAAGGAGAAAGGGTAGATATCGGTCAGGGTTATGATATTAAGATAATTGATTTTACAACTAGCAGTCTTACCGGCACTGCGCCAGCGGATGGATTAAAAATATCTGAATTATACACAAGTCCTGAGAATTATGTAAGTAATAATATTAAAGTCAGTGGCAAAGTAACAAATATAGCAAATGTCCAATCCTCGCCCCCTGTTACTTATACCACCTATATGCAGATAGATGACGGGACAGAGAGCCTATGGGTCGCAACGCAAGCGAATGAACCCTTGAATTATCAGGAAGGGATGGAACTTACAATAGACGGCTTCCTGATGACAAATTTCAAGAGTAACTCTACAGGCACGACATACCCTCTTATTTTATTCTCAACTCCGGAACAAATAAGCCAGGAGGCAGCTACTTCAGGCAAATACCAGGTACAGAGTGTCCGGCTTGAAGTATACCAGAATAATAATAAAATCGGAAGTGGAGTCGCAGAATACCTTAATTCACAGAGCGGGAGCGGAACATTCCCGCTTGTAGATAGCAGCTTAACAGGAACGGATGTTTATGTTATTTTCCAGGGTATTGGTGGTGGGGTGTTTCCTCTTTCGCTTAGGATCATACCTGCGGTGAATTTTGCATGGATCGGCATCGTACTCTTCGCGATTGGGATAATCCTGATAATGGCAGTGAAATCAAAAACGAAGGCGGATAAATAATAACTTTCACCGGATAAACTTATTTAAAAATATCTTCTGGAAGACAGCGGGAGTCTTCCAGGAGATAGCAAAGTTTTACTTGACGAGCGGCGTAATCCGAAATGAGAACCTCTATCAATTCCAAGTCCTGGCCATTGAAATAAATCCTGCAAATCAGAATAAAAGATAGCTTCATCGCTCTGGCTTCTTTGCATCCACCATTTTTGTGGAGTAAGATGCAGCATTGACCTGCAGCATGTGATTTCCCCCCACCGCTGTCTCCATTGAAGTTTATGGCAAGACCATCGCTTGCAACTATGCTACTGCAAAGAGAACTTTCACTTTGCTTGAAGGCTTAAGGAATATGACGGAGAGTGAAGTAAGAATTTTCATTAATTTATATGCATACTTTTTATTAAACACCATCTTAGTATATTATTATGCTAATAATTATATATAATATGCTTATTATGCTCATTTTATTAGATGGGAATGTATTTATTATACGATCATAATCATAACTATATACAGGCATTTTTTAATGTCACTCCATCAACACCCCCCAACGCCTGCTCCATCCAATCAATAAATTTTTTGGTAATAACTGAAGATAAGTCCGAAAGAAAAGAAGAAGATATTTATGACTCCAACAAAGAAAAAAAAGATACAAAATAAACCTGAAGGCATGACTAAAAAACTGGAAAATAAAGGTGACAGGTCGAATATTGAAACAACAATAATAAAAGAACCCGTAATAGGTTTCATAGTTTCGGCAGCTGAAAGAGAAGATGGCTCTAAATTTCTGTGGGTTACCCCTATATCATTGAACTGGGAAGGACTGCTCAATGATGAAGACCTGGATGCTCTTGTTTCTAAGGCATCGGTGCTTGGTGTTTTACCTGCACCAGCCGAATCATATAAAGTATGTGGGTCAGATGCCCATGATAATGAACGAAAAGCGCTTGGATTTGAGTTCAAAGGATGCTATCATCCTGAGTGGACAAAGGAATTTAAAAAACAGTTAAATTCGGATTAATACTTTGGGGTCACGCAGTAGATATAAGGGATAATGATCATTTTTTGATTGAAATGATGAAAAAGCAACCCCTTATCCTCCCTATGTCACTCCAGGAAGCCAAAAAACTCTGTATCCGGGAATTCGATATAATCCTTGTAACAGGCGATGCTTATGTTGATCATCCTTCTTTCGGGACAGCATTGATAGGGCGCGTTCTCTGGGATGCCGGGTTCACTGTTGGTATCATAACACAACCTGACTGGAAAAGCAATAACGATTTTAAAAGGTTGGGAAAACCACGATTATTCTTCGGTGTGAGTTCGGGAAACGTTGATTCTATGGTAAATAATTATACTGCGAACCTCAAAATCCGAAGTGATGATGTTTATTCGCAAGGTGGAAAAGGGGGACTGCGGCCAAACCGCGCATCAATTGTATATTCTGATAAGCTCCATTCGATTTTCCCTGATACCCCTATCATTCTCGGTGGAATTGAAGCAAGCCTCAGACGGTTTGCCCATTACGATTACTGGTCTGATTCAGTTCGCCAGTCCATCCTTGCAGATGCGCCTGCGGATATGATTGTTTTTGGGATGGGAGAGAGACAGGTTGTAGACATCGCAAATCTTCTTTCAAGAGGCAAGAACATTAAAGAAATCACAGAGATCGCAGGAACAGCTATTAAAATGGAAATAAGCAAATGGCGCTCCATCGGGCATGAGGGTTATATAGAAATACCGGGATTTCCTGATGTTTCACGCGATAAAGAGCTTTATGCCAAAGCATTCAACCTTCATTACCAGGAACAAGACCCCATCCGGGGAAGACCTGTGGTACAGGCGCATCCAAAAACCATAATAATCCAGAATAAACCGGCAATGCCGCGAAGTACTGTAGAACTCGACTATGTATATGAACTTCCTTTTTCAAGAAAAGCGCATCCCTCTTATAATAAGCCGATACCAGCGCTTGATCCTGTCAAATTTTCGGTCATAAGCCACCGTGGATGCTTTGCCTCATGCTCTTTTTGCGCCCTTACCCATCACCAGGGCAGGATAATCCAGAGCAGGAGCATAGAATCGATCGTTCGGGAAGTAAAAAGAATGACGAAGATGCCTGATTTTAAGGGAATCGTGCAGGATGTGGGAGGACCAACCGCAAATATGTATTCACTGAAATGCAAGAGATGGGAGGCAGGGGGCGCATGTGTCGATAAAATATGTATGGATTGCAGGAGTCTTGACGCAAGCCATAAAAACCAGGTCGAACTCCTCCGGCGCCTCCTTGAAATAGAAGGTATTAAGAAAGTGTTCATAGGTTCGGGGATACGCTATGACCTTGTGCTTAAAGATACATCCGAGTATCTTTCCCAACTCTGTGAGCATCATGTGAGCGGACACCTCAAAGTGGCGCCTGAGCACATAATAAAACATGTCACGGATATTATGCACAAACCGGGAAAAGAAATGTTCGAGGATTTCAGGAAACGATTTGACGCAGAAAATAAGAGGCTTGGGAAACGGCAATATATCCTGCCATATTTCATGTCCGGACATCCCGGATGCAGAATTGAAGACATGGTTGAGCTTGCTGAATATATCCGCGATAACAGCCTTTACACGGAACAGGTCCAGGATTTCACCCCCACGCCTATGACAGCTTCAACGTGCATGTATTACACAGGCATCGATCCAGCCACCATGGAAAAAGTGCATGTAGCTAAAGGACGGGAAAAAAGGATCCAACGGGCGCTTTTACAGTACAGGGATGAACGAAATTACAGGTTTGTGATTGATGGGTTGAAAATAGCAGGCAGAGATGATCTGATCGGGAGTGGGAGGAAGTGCCTGGTAAAGAAAGGAAAAGAGAACAGAAGGATAAACCATAGCGTAGTAAACTATTTATAATACTTGCAATCCCATATAAACAATAAGAGGTGGAATTATGGATTTCAATGAAAGAACTGTCGGTTACATATTGTATGCAGTAGGAATTATTGGGGGAGTGGAAGGCGCTACTGATGTGCGCCCGGGATTAAGAGTTTTGATAAGTATTGTATCTGTAGTCGTTATCATAATAGCCAGCTATCTATTAGCTAAGAAGTGAACCTCACGCTGCGTCATTGTTTCTGTGCTTTAGACTACCCGGACAGGCTTTGAATTCCGCAGTTCCTGCGGTGTTTGATCTTTTTTGTCCAATAATTTAATTACATCAACTAACAATATTATCGGAGTGAAATTTATGTTTGATAGAAAAGCGCTTTTAGAGAGATTATCGAATGCACACGGTGTTTCAGGATATGAAGGAAATATAAGGCAGATCATTGAAGAGGAAGTAGAGCCCTATGTTGATGAAATTTTAACTGATAAGATGGGTAACCTCATTGCTACAAAAAAAGGAAAAAAACCTGTTGTGATGCTTGCCGCCCATATGGATGAGATCGGGTTAATGGTAAAATATGTTGATGATAAAGGTTTTGCGCGTTTTACAAAGACCGGAGGATGGTTTGACCAGACCCTTCTTAACCAGAGGATGATCATGCATACAGAGAATGGCCCTATATATGGCGTCCTTGGTTCCAAACCCCCTCATGTAATAAAAGAAGAGGATAAAAAAAAAATAATAAAAGCCGATGACATGTTCATCGATATCGGGGCAACGAGTAAAGAAGATGCAGAAAAAATTGGTGTAAAAACCGGAACCCCGGTCACTTCTGATATTGATTTCAAATCCCTGGGAAATGACTTTGTCACTGGAAAGGCTTTTGATAACAGGGCAGGTTGTGTGATGCTAATTGAAGCGCTTAGCATGATGAAAGATGTAAAAGCCACAGTCCATGCAGTGTTTACGGTCCAGGAAGAAGTAGGATTAAAAGGGGCAAAAACATCTGCTTTCAGATTACATCCTGATGTTGCTCTTGCTACGGATGTCACAATAACGGGAGATCATCCGGGAATCGATAAGAAAGATTCCTCGATCGAGGTGGGAAAAGGCCCTTCTGTCACTGTAAGTGATGCTGACGGGCGCGGGATAATCGTTCCTGAACCGGTGTTAAAATGGCTAAAGGAGGCAGCAGGGGCAAACAGTATCCCATACCAGCTTGAAGTGGGAAGCGGCGGCACTACTGATGCATCGGCAATACATCTTACAAAGGAAGGAATACCCACAGGTGTTATCAGCATGCCCACACGTTATATCCACACTCCCGTATCAGTGTTGAGCATGACAGACCTTGAAAAGAGCGCAGAATTGATCGCAAGGGCAGTTGAAATCGCAGATAGGTTTTTCTGAATACAGAAGATTGTTGATACAAATTAAAATAATAAAGAGTGATAAATATATGAAGAACGTGGAAATGTTGGTAGAAGGGAACATCTTAACTATAAAAGTGGATTTAACGAAGGATTTCGGGCCATCAACATCCGGGAAAACTATCATTATCGCTTCAAGCGAAGGCAATCAGTCCATACCTGGCAAGGAAGCTTTGAAAATAGGGCTGAATGTGTATAAGAAGAAATGAAATACAGATAAAGTAATATACAACTCAAGACCGTTATACTGGATTCACAACTAAAATAATAGAAGGGATTTCCTTTATTTAAAAATATAAAAATTCTCGATACCACCCTCAGGGACGGAGAACAGACACCCGGAGTTTCACTCACAACAGAGAACAAGCTGTTGATCGCAAGAAAGATAGACAGCCTCAACGTTGATATTCTGGAAGCCGGTTCTGCTATCACTTCCGAGGGTGAGCGCGCTTCGATAAAAGAAATAGCAGCAGCAGGATTGAATGCGGAGATTTGCAGCTACTGCCGTATTAAGAAGGAAGATATTGATGCAGCCCTTTTATGCGATGTTGACTCAATCCACCTTGTTGTTCCTGTATCTGACCTTCATATACAGCAAAAATTGAAAAAAGACAGGGATTCTGTCCGGGAACTGGCTGCGCAAATGACAGAGTACGCAAAATCGCATGGATTAATTGTAGAATTAAGCGGGGAAGATGCATCAAGGGCAGACCTTGAATATCTTAAATCCGTTTATAATGCAGGGATCGATGCGGGAGCTGACAGGTTGTGTTTTTGCGATACGGTAGGGATTCTTCTTCCTGAAAATACCTATGAGATCTTCAGGGACCTGTCCTGCCTTCGTGCTCCTGTAAGCATTCATTGCCATAATGATTTCGGAATGGCTACAGCCAATACTGTTTCAGCTCTGCGTGCAGGTGCAAATGAAGCGCATGTTACCATTAATGGCATCGGAGAGCGCGCCGGGAATACCTCCCTTGAAGAAGTGGTCATGGTTCTTTATTCATTATATAAGCATAAAACAGCGATCGATATAAAAGGATTATACACGACATCGCGTCTTGTGAGCAGGCTAAGCGGCATTCCGGTCGCCCCCAATAAGTCAATAGTGGGTGGAAATGCATTCACTCATGAAGCAGGCATCCATGTTCATGGGCTTCTTGCCAATACTGCCACGTACGAACCAATAACACCGGAACTTGTGGGCAGGGAGCGCAATATCGTTCTCGGAAAACACGCGGGAAGAAGTTCAGTAGTGCTTGCATTAAAAGAACTGGGGCTTGTTGCAACTGAAAAGCAGATCGATGATATCGTTATTCGGATGAAAGAACTTGGAGATAAAGGAAAACGTGTCACGGATGCAGATCTCCAGACAATAGCTGAGACAGTCCTTGGAATATACCAGGAAGCAAAGATCAAGCTTGAAGAACTTACTGTCGTAGCCGGAAATACTGTGATGCCTACTGCTTCTGTCAGGTTGAAAGTCAACGGGAATCATGTCGTTGAAGCAGGCGTGGGAACAGGACCTGTGGATGCGGCAATAAATGCTTTGAAAAAAGCCCTATCAGGGGTTGCGGATATACATCTTGATGAATACCATGTTGATGCTATAACAGGCGGAACCGATGCCCTCGTTGAAGTCTGGGTAAAACTCAGCAAAGGGGGAAAAACAATAACAGCAAGAGGCGCAAGGACAGATATCATAATGGCATCAGTTGAGGCAGTCCTTGAAGGCATAAACAGGTTAATACAACAGGAAAAAAACTAGATCGAATCTTAGAAATATTTATACAATATCAGTCAATGTTAAAGGTTGATAAAAATGACAAAACCCAAAATGTCTGGTGCACGATCAGTAATTGAATCGCTCTACCGCGAAAATGTCGAAGTTATCTTCGGATATCCGGGAGGACAGGTTCTTCCACTTTACGATGAATTATATGATGCAAATATAAGACATATACTTGTAAGACATGAGCAAGCTGCCGCTCATGCTGCGGATGGTTATGCGAGAGCGACAGGAAAAGCCGGGGTTTGCCTGGCTACATCAGGTCCAGGGGCAACAAACCTTGTTACAGGTATTGCAACTGCATATATGGATTCAGTGCCCATTGTCGCAATAACAGGGCAAGTACCAAGATCTATGATCGGTTATGACGCCTTTCAGGAAGCAAATATCACTGGCATAACACTTCCGATCACAAAACACAATTATTTGGTCCAGGATGCAAAAGACATACCCAGGATTTTCAAGGAAGCGTTCTATATTGCCCAGACAGGGAGACCCGGACCAGTCCTGATCGATATACCCAAGGATGTTCAAATAGAAGTAATAGACTTTGAATATCCACAGGAAGTAAAATTACGCGGTTATAAACCAACATATACAGGAAATGAACAGCAGATAAAAAAGGCTGCATCTTTGATAATAAAAGCTGAAAAGCCAATATTCTATGTAGGCGGAGGTATTATTATCTCAAAGGCTGCTGAAGAATTGAGGGATCTTGCTGAAACCATAATTGCTCCTGTTACTACGACCCTTATGGGTATGAGCGCTTTTCCCACAGCTCATCCGCTGTCTGTTGGAATGTTGGGGATGCATGGTACAAGGTATGCAAATTATGCTATCCAGGAATCTGATCTGATAATCGCAGTTGGAGTACGTTTTGATGACAGGGTGACAGGTAAGATTTCTGCGTTTGCGCCTAATGCCAGGATAATACATATTGATATTGACCCGGCTGAGATAAGTAAGAATGTTCGCGTAGATATCCCGATAGTCGGGGATGCTAAAAATGTTCTGAAAAGCCTCATAAAATATGTAAAAATTGAACAGGCAAAGACGGATGTATGGATCAAGAAAATAGAAGCATGGAAAAAAGAATACCCGCTAACTTATAAGAAGGATAAATTGCTTCGCCCCCAATATGTAGTTGAGCAGATAAGTGAAATATGCCCTGATGCGATAATTGTTACTGAAGTCGGACAAAATCAGATGTGGGCGGCACAATTCTTTAATTATAAAACGCCTGGGACATTCATATCAAGCGGAGGGCTTGGCACTATGGGCTACGGCTTCCCTGCCGCCATTGGCGCAAAGGTTGGAAAACCTGAATGTACTGTCATTGATATCTCCGGTGATGGATCTTTCCAGATGAACTCACAGGAGCTTGCAACTGTTGTCCAGGAAGACATTCCGGTTATCGTTGCAATATTGAACAATGGATTCCTTGGAATGGTGAGACAGTGGCAGGAATTGTTCTTTGGCAGGCGGTATTCATCAACATGTCTTAACAACAGCGTGGATTTTGTGAAACTTGCACAGGCTTATGGGGCGCTGGGACTTCGCGCTACAAAGAAGTCCGAAGTGAAGGATGTTATTGAAGAAGCTGTAGCATCTAAGAGGCCAACAATTATTGATTTCGTAGTTGAGCGGGAAGAAAACGTATCTCCAATGGTCCCGGCTGGAGCAGCCATCAATGAGATACTGGACCTGGAGTGAAAAAATGAAACATACGCTTGCCATACTTGTGGAAAATAAACCCGGAGTCTTAACAAGGGTTGCAGGTTTATTCTCAAGGAGAGGTTTTAATATAGAAAGCCTGGCTGTTGGTATTACGGAAAACAAGGATATTTCACGTATTACAATTCTTGTAAGCGGAGATGATAATGTCCTTGAACAGGTTCAAAAACAGCTGAATAAACTTATTGATGTTATAAGGGTAAGTGACATCCCGGCAGAGGAATCTGTAAACAGGGAACTTGCACTCATTAAAGTCGGAGTCGATTCAACAACTCGCGCTGAAGTAATGCAGATCGTAAATATTTTCAGGGCCAAAATTGTTGATGTTGGAATAAAATCGCTTGTTATTGAAGTGACAGGTGATGAGAGCAAGATCAATGCCATAGAGCAATTGCTTCGCCAGTTCGGGATAAAAGAGATGGTCAGGACAGGTAAGATCGCGATGAACCGCGGCGCAAAAGTTGTCCAGAGTGAAAAAAGGTAAGATCTTGAGTGTTATTATGAAGAAACAGTGAGGATTTCCTCTATTTGCCAACATAGTTAGAAAAAACATCGAAATGTCCTAAATTTGTCTGTTTGGGTATTACTGCTTTGAATATTGACAAGATGCACTCCGATAATGAACCCTGTGAAAATAAGAAAATATATCAGCTATTAGAAACAGATATGATTGAGGGCACTGAAATTGAGAAAAATTATTGCATTGGGAATAATGGTAATATTAACAGCAGTGGCGTTATCAGGCTGTTTAAAAACACCAACACTTAACGCAACACGTAACGAAACTAACGCATTAATTAATTCAACACTTAATGCAACACGTAATGAAACTAACGCATTAATTAACTCAACACTTAATGCAACACGTAATGAAACTAACGCATTAATTAACTCAACACTTAATGCAACACGTAATGAAACTAAGGCAATCCTTAAAGCAACACCAACAATAACTCCAACTTTGACACCTTCTTAACTTTAAGGTATGATCCATATCATCCATGTTCCATTCAAACTAAATTGGTGCTTCAAATCCTCCATTTTTCCCACATAACGATCTCATCAAGGCCTTTTCGTGGTGTGGGTCGCGGGGTATCTGAGGGATACCCAAGAGGTAGAAGCGTAACTACTCGAATATCATCCGGGATATTCAATATTTCTTTGACCTTTTTTTCATCAAATGCACCAATCCAGCATGTGCCAAGGCTTTCTTCAACTGCCGCAAGTGTCATATGATCCACCGCAATTGCGGTGTCTATGGGATAAGCAAGCTGGCCGCATGACATTACATATTCTTTTTCTACAGAACAGGCTGCTATTACAACAGGCGCATCGGCCAAAAATTTCTGGTTCTTTGCTGCTTCTGAAAGCGCTTTTCGTGTGCTGGCATCTTTTATTACGATAAACCTGCGCTCCTGGCGATTCGAAGCTGAAGGCGAAAGTCTTCCGGATTCAAGTATCCTCACTAATTTTTCCTCTTCCACTTCACGGGGATCATACGCCCGGATGCTTCGTCTTGTTCGTATTGCTGTTTTCACATCCATAAATCATATATTACCTGAATGACCTAAATCATTATCTCTTCAAAATCAAAGCTTTAATTTTGTAAGAAATGTGGTCATCGATCAATTCAAATGTCCCAGTACCAGAAGTTCCAACCCTGGTTTTGTAATCCTTACTGTACCTTCATTTAATTCGATCAGACCGAATTCATTCATAAACTTGAAAATAGTTGTGTCTGATAGCATTAGCCGATCCCTGATAGTTTTAAGATATACTTTATCCCCATTTTGTATCATTTCAAGAATTCTATCTATGGTTTCCCCAAATTTTGACATAATATCATATAAGGTGAACATTCTTAAATAATGATACGGAACAAAGTTTCGTAACAGTTTTTCGTAACTCATTTTCTTAATATAATTTCTAAACTATATTTAGTGTTATTTTATATTAGCTTACGTCATTGTAGTGATTGCCCCAAAAGGGTCAAAATAAAGGAGACACAAAAATGAACAATGAAAAAATTGAAAACCAGAGAAAAGATGAAGAAGAAAAAGTAGCAGAAGAAATGTTTAAGAAAGTAAGACTTTACATGGCTTAAGAATGAAATGGTGTTAAAAAATATTGCGGAGTTGCTGAAGCTTTGTAACACTCCGGCATCTATAATTTCACCATTCCCCTTCTTTGCGATAACAATTTTCTTATTATCGCACCATGATTCTTACTCTTATGATCTTCATTTTCTCTATCTTGGAATAGTTGTCACACTTTTATCTAATTTTGCATCTAACCTGTGGAATCATTGCAATGATCTGAAAGAAGATATCGCACAGGGAAAAACAACTATTTTAACACAAAATTACTCTGTGCAAAAAACCGCTATTATTATTGCCATCTTGCTTTACATAATTTCTATCCTTATTGTTTATCAATTATCATTGGAAGTCAGAAGACCTATATACATATATTTCCTTATATGGGCAATCGCTACATGGTGCTATTCAGATAATCTAATCTTGAAAAAAGTTACTGGTTTTAGATTAAAGGAACATTATGTAGGAGAATTTGTAACATATGGAATAGCGTGGCCAATGTATACTCTTAGTATTTGGCTGATATATTCAGATCTAACCATTGTGGGTGAAATAATTTTAGCGGCTTTCTTTTTCTTTAGCATATCCGCATTATTATTAAAAGATTTAAAGGATATATCAGGTGATAGAAAGGCAGGTTTAAAGACTTTTGGGGTTGTTTTCTCACCATCAAAATTGGTTAAATTTTCATGTTATTTGATGGTAATATATTATTTTATCATTTTGAATCCCCTCTCTCTGAATCATTTTAATAACGGGATCTTAGTAATGATCATTCCTTTTGTTTATTTTTTTAAGAATACTTTTTTTCATATGTATAAGAAAAATTGGACTTTAGGTGTGGGAGATTTAAGAGCACTTAAATCACTGGGCTATTCAGTATATGCATCAGTATTATTCCTGGGGCTTAGCACATTTCTTTAAATTTCTAAACAGGCATTTGTACCGCCGCTTGAAAAGAAAATGTTTTTACCGGATTCCGATAAATAATTCCTCCTTTGATATTTTAACGGAATATATGCTGATGGAGAACATGATAATATGCCAAAATAATTTTCGCCCAGTAATTGTTTAACTTTATCTTTGTATTCAAAAACCTTTTCTCCAAAAGCTGCTACGACAAGCACATCCAGGAAGAAAAAAACAAACTTATCATTATGGTTTGAACCAATTAAACCGGAAATAAAAGATTCGAACTTGTCTTCAACAAATTCATATGCAAGAACCACATCATCCGAGTAATCCGAAACATTCACATAAAATGGAAACATTTCAAAAGGATAATATGACCCTATTCCAAGCAAAAAAACTCCATTTGTTTTTTTATTGAAAAATAAAAGACCATATGGTGTATTAAGATTGTAATCTCCCTTTTCAAGGTTTCCTAATAGATCTTCTTTCTTCTTCTCAGTGGCATATATTAAATTTTCCACGGCCTCCACCGGGGCCATACCGTCCAGTGAAATCAAAACATTTTTTTCAAAGATTGCTTTGAATTCTTTAATGATCGTAAATTCATTGCTGACATTTCGCCTGGTTTCTTCCATTGTTTTTCCTTTTTCTGAAAAAATATCATCATAAATTGCATTGACATCTTGTTTTTCAATTACCAGAGCTGCGATTCCCCCTCCAATATCCTTAAAATTACAGAATATGCTAGGGGAATTTAGTCTGACATGCGTGTGCATTACATTCACGCCAATTATAGGAACACTGTAATCAGTTTGCTTTGCAAAAATTTCAAGTATCGTTGGGGGCAGATAAAAAATGTTATCGTTATCACAGTATTGCGCAAATTTCCTACCATATTCTTTCTGGTTTTCGATGGTGGCTCCTCTACATTTTTTACTATAATAATACCCTTTGGCAAAAAACTCAGCTGATTTAAGTACGCTTGGAACCCTGACAAGAGGAAAATGCAGCACTATACAACCATTATTACATTTTATCATTCCGGCAAGTTTTTCTGCCGAGTTTATTACTCCTTTTTCATTGACACCTTTTACACTTATCTTTGCATCGTCGTCTCTGCACAGGACAAGCGCCGCCCCATCCGTACGCATATCTTCAGGAAATATCATACCATCTACCGAAGCCCCAATTTGCGGTATTTCCCCGAACTCCTTATGAAAAATGTCCAGCATAGATTGGTATTTGCCATTGTATTTTAATGTTGCATAAAATAAAATAAGATTTGGATTAAAACCATTTCTCAAACGGGCTTTTTCAATAAGGTCATTGGCAGCTTGTTCATGATCTTTCTTATTTGTGAAAAATGTGATTGATTTCGTTTTAACACCTTTAAGTAACACATGTTTCGATGAGCTTTGTCGCACGCAGCGTCTCAAGCGAGATAAGCTGCTGATTAGCCTCCGCTTTAGCAACAGTAACAAGAACTGTAGATCTTGATGAAGGGGCAATCAGGATACGGCTGTTCCTGAAATAAAAAATAGTTTCCTTCAATCCTTCCCGGTTCATTTCCCCGAGCACCCGGCTTATGTGCTTCTCAAGCCAGAACATAGTTTCCAGAAGCTGCTCCCTGTAACCAGGGACCCTTATGGTTATGGGCACCCCATCTATCCTGTATAGCATGCAGGCTTCAATTCCCTCGATATCATAAAGTTGATCAAGAGTATCTTCAAGATTTATTTTCATAGCTCTTTTTCTCTTCTTCCAGGACAAGGTCAAGAATTTGTTGCGGATCTTCATCGAGTACCCAGTTTTTCCTCAGGGATTCGATCTTTACCGCTAATTTTTCACCCGGCTTTCCCATGGTTTTTGTTTTTTCAATAGCTTGCACGAATCTATCATCGAATTTGGTTTTTGACATAACCCGATCGATCTGTTTTTTCGAAGCTCTCAGCACGATTCCTAATCCTGATTCTATGGAATAAGGATATATGCCTTCACCATGTTTTGATCCCCTGTGTTTCATTATCCTGATGGTTCTGTCATACATTTCCCCAAAACCAAGATTTTGCAGGAACAGGACAGTATCAGATAAATATAACGGCGTAGATAATAACCTGTTCGTATGAATATCCCCCGGACCTCCACAATTGGTTGCACTATCTGCCGGCTCTTCCAGAACCACTACTGAGGTTCCAAGTGCTCGCAAATCCTGGAATATTGTACTTAGCGATTTTCTTTTCTCTTTATCTGAATAAAATGTTGGGTATGTAAAAGGATCAATTACTATTCTCGGATTTGGTCCCGGACTTGATTTCTTTATGATCTCTGTAATATCAAGACTTGGGAACTCGAGGTCTTCTCCAAAAATATGGACTATTTTCAGATCCCCTTCCTCCACATAATCTTTAATGGCTCCCCATCCTATGTCTTTGCAATCACGGAGAATTTGCCGTTCTGACATCTCAAAGGATACAAAAATTACTTTTTCACCTCGATCCAGGCCGAAAAGTGAGTATTGCAACGCAAAGGTTGTCTTACCGACACCTGGCCCCCCATATATTGAATTGATTGTATTCTCCCTGAAGCCCCCATCCATCAGTTTATCCAGACCATATATCCCGGTCAAAATCCTACCCGTTTTCATTAATACTTCAACCTCATCATTATAATGTTATGTAGTATGCTTTGAATAATATTTATAGTTTAGTGTAGGGAAAGTTTTTTCAGATCCCTGTTAGCCCTGCCCAAAATCCGGCAGGATCCTGTCAAAATATTTGACAACGACACACGATCCAGTGCATTTCCCGCATCGAGTGCAAACTTTACCGATCTTAAGATCCGGCTCAAGAACAATGGCGTTACCAGGACAGACTTTCAAACATACCCTGCATTTTGTACACTTTTTTACTCTTATCAGCTGCTTTGCCGTATTTTCAAAAACAGATCTTGCATCTTCATTTCCCGGCGCATTTATGGAAATGTGTCCGGATGAGAAAATCCTGACATTTCCACCTTTTGTGTTTATCAACAGGACCCCGAGCTCTTCTGAAAAAACATTTTCACCCAGGATATTTGCGATATTTTGTGCTTCCCGGGGCAAAAGCCCTGTGATCTTTCCTTCCATTGTGTACCCGCCTGTCTTGCATGGCGAAACACCTCCTGTCACTGTGATACCGAATTCTTCTTTTTTGGGTTCCGATTTCGTATTTATTTTTAGTTCTTCACAAAGGCGGATCATTTTTGGAGGAAGCGTTTTCCAGCGCCAGAAGCCGTGTCTGACAAATCTCTCATCCAGCCCGAATTCGTTAGCCCACTTCAAAAGATATTCGTTCCAGCGCGTAAAAAGCTCAGGATGCATCTGGCTGAACCTGTAATATTCCGCGCTCATTTGCGCCGGGCAAAGCCAGCACCCAACGCGCTCAAAACCCTCGTCGTAGAGGGGATTATATTCAAGTTTACGATAAAAAATGTAAAGCCATACTTCAATAGCGCGCCAGTTGCGGATCGGGAACACGCTCACCTGGCCGGGAATGAAAGGATTTTCTTCTTTTGGGGCTATCCGGGAACGTTTGAATGATTCATATCTCCTTTTCCCATCTATGGTAAGGCACTTTTTACCTGTGCGCGTACACTCTTCTATCACTGAATTAATAGGGGCCAGCTTGCAAACCTTGCAGCACCACCTGAAATCCTTTGCAGGAGGCCCGAAACTTTGTAGATTCTCCCAGAATGCTTCATTTACATTGACTTCAATTAGTTCGATTTCGTTTTCCTTGCAGAATCGACGTGCGAATTCAACAGTTTCCGGGAACTCAATACCGGTATTTGCAAAAAACACTTTTATTGGTTTTTTCACAGCGCTGCGGGTAAGATCAAGTGTGGTCAGGCTGTCCTTGCCGCCTGAAAACGAAACATAGACGTGTGATTCCCTGAACTCTTTCTGGTTTGCAATTCCTCTTATGGTATTTACCGCATCTGTCACAAGCTGTTTCATGTGGGGCGCATTTGCCCGGATGACATCTTCCAGCCGTGGTTTTCCTGGCAAAAAAGTTACTCTCCCCGATCCGATTTTCTTTATCTTTAGCGATTGCCCCGGGGTCATAAGCTCTGATTTGTCCCTGTATACTATCCCGAACCCGCAAAGGCCCTTACCTGTTACAAGTACGGTGTCTCCTTTTATGATATCATTAGAAAAATCAATTACTTCGGTTCCATCTATTTTTTTCCCGCTAAGGTGCCGCCCCCCGGATGAGATCCTGATATGTTTTTTATTTATGCCTGAATCAATAAGCGCACATGCCCCTTCGACCATCAGGTCAAATTTGAAAGCAAGCTCTTTCATATCGAACCTCAATATCCCGAAATGAAGCCCGTCCACGATTATTTCATCGGTTTTATCTTCACCAGGGATCTTATTCAAAAGGATAAGTTTTTCAGCAATGGGATTTTTGCCAAAGGATTGGAAGATCAGTTCATTGATCAGGTTTTTTTCATGGAGTGAAGCAAAACGGACATCTCCTGGCAAAGATAGATCGACCTTCGGACCTTTTTCCCTGCATATCCCGCATTGCTCTTCCAGCAAGGGGAGATTGCATTTAAGGCACCAGAAAAGGTGACTTTCTTCAAGCTCGAATGAAGTGTTTTGTATTGGTTTTTTTTTGATAATGTGCATTTTATAAGCCTTTCCTGTTCTTTCTCTTTCTCGTTATTCCCAGCTTCTTGATGTTTCCGATAGTCCCCAGATCTGTCCCGTCAAGCAAAAATGCCCTTGCATTTTCAAGCTCTATGGCATGATTGGCAAAAACAGGCCCCAGTAAATCCTCGCGTATGGACTCATTGAACGGTATCCCTCCGCACAATTCGTTAAATGCAGGCATAATTATGACTTCAGGGTCCATCCAATCAATATTCACATAATGATCTCTTATTGATTTCTCAATAAAATGCGTCCTGATCCACACCTTTTCCGAAATAGCATGCCCCAATGAATCCGTGAGTCTTACTGTGGGATGGTTATGGGACATCACCACATGTTTTGCTGATAATAACTCTGCACCAGGCCATGTATGGCCGTGGAAATAACCGGCGCCGTCAAGTGCAAAACCCCGCATGCCGTGCACTGTGACATTTCCGGAAATTAGCTCCTCAATGTACCCGTCATGATTTCCCGGCACGATATCAACAGGCGCATAAGCTGCGATTGTTTCAAGAAAACCAGGCACTTCTTTTTTTTCCTGCCATGAAGTCCTGGGAACATTGTGCTTTATGTCGCCCAGAAGCACGATCCGGTCTGGTTTCACGTTTTCAAGATACTCACAAATGCGCTTCTTTCTTTTTTCCACCTGGCTTGGGATTGAAAAACCCCTGTGATAAAGCTCCCATTCGATGCCGAGATGAATATCCGCGATCACAAGAACTTTTATGGAGTTCTTGACGATGAGTGCTGGTTCATTCAAAATAGGGATTACTGTCATTTATTGATACCATTTGACATAATTAGTTTTTTGATATTACGGATGAACATATAATTAATATAGTGCATATATAGTTTTTAGCTATATGCATGAATATGACGCAATAATCGCCGGGGCCAGTTTTGCTGGACTTGCGGCTGCTGATAGTCTTGAAGGAGATATACTTCTCCTGGAAAGGAAGGAAATCGGAACACGGCAGACCTCAGCGTGCGCCACTTTCACTTCAGTATTAGAAGAACTCGGATGCAAGAGCTCAATACTTCAGGAATTTGACACGCTTACCATGCATATTCCTGAAGAAAGAAAAGTTGAATTGATCGAGCCTATAAGTACATTTGATTATGAAAAATTCTGCAAAACCATAGAGCGGCGGATAAAAGTGAAAAACCTGAAAGCATCTGTGAAAGGTGTTGCGGGAGATATTGTTTTGACAGATGAGGGAAATTTCAGTTCACAATGTATTCTTGATTGTACAGGCTGGAGGGCGGTTCTTGCCACTTCTATCAGGCAGGATTATGTTGACAGGAGAAATCTTGCATTCGGACTGGAATCCGAGGTTGATTATACGGATGATAGCTTACATTTTTTTTTTAATGCTGAAATCATCCGGCAGGGGGCAGCCTGGATTTTTCCTATAGGAAATAAATCCAGGATTGGAGTCGCAAGTTATGCAGGAAAAACCCGGATCCTGCCGCAACTTTCAGGATTCATAAGAACACTTGGGCTTGAACTTTCAAAAACTCATGGTGGCTATATCCCTTTCGGCCTTCGTGAACCTGTAGTTGATAATCTTTTCATGGTCGGTGATTCCGCAGGGATGGCGCCCCCAACGACAAGTGAAGGAATACGCCCTGCGATAAATTTTGGCAGGGAATGTGCAGGGATTGTCCAGGGTATAATAAACGGTGATAAAATAGTAAAAGATGGGCTTATTGAGTACAGGGATATAGTAAATAAAAGCAAGAACAGATACAAGTGGCTGCTTAATATGCAAACACCTGTTCTTGATAATATTGTTCCCGGAACCATCAAAAAGGCCGCCTGCAACAGGATTTTTTCAAAAATATTCCAGAAAATGTATCTGGGTGTCTAATTATGTCAAAAGATCATTTGAAAATAAAGGTTCCTGCGACCTCTGCTAACCTGGGAGCAGGCTTTGATGTGTTCGGAATTGCCCTTGAAACTCCTTATGATATAATTGAAATCGAAAAAAGCGAATGTACAAAAATAGTGATGCTTGGAAGGGATTCCCGATGCGTCCCAACTGACCCGCAAAGAAATATTGCAGGCATCATTGCTTCGATTATGAAGATCCCCGTGAAGATCACAATACACAGGAATATTCCACTTTCAAGCGGGCTTGGAAGCAGCGCTGCGCCTGCGGCAGGCGTCGCATTTGCCATAAACGAGATGTTTGCTCTGGGGAATTCCAGGGAAGAGCTTGTGAGAATAGCTGCACAGGGTGAAAAAGCAACGTCCGGAGCGGCTCATGCCGACAATGTTGCACCTGCTATATACGGTGGTTTTGTCATTGTTCATCAGGATAAAATAATTTCTCTTTATCCTGAAAACATCGGTATAGTTGCCGTTCATCCTGAAATCATCGTCAGAACACGCCAGGCCCGCGCTATTCTTCCAAAAAAATTGTCACTTGAAGATATTTCTTTTAATACAGGAAATGCCGCTTCTATGGTAGTCGGGATGATGAAAAATGATATAAGACTTATCGGTGAAAGTATGGCCAACCGTGTAATTGAGGAGATCCGTTCAAACCTTATAAAAGGATACAGGGAGGTCAAACAGAGCGCAATCCAGGCAGGCGCATCCGGTGTGACAATAAGCGGTTCAGGGCCTACATTGATAGCTGTTTGCAGGATGGATGAAAGAGATAAAATAGCAATTGCGATGATGCGGGCTTTTTCTGAAAAACAGGTGAAAAGCGAGGCCTTTATAACTACCATAGGTAAAGGAATATCTGTCATAGGATAAAGCAAAACAATAAGCTTTTATGAATTCATGACGATAGGTGCTGGTATGAAACGCACACATCATCTTTTTCCGCAAAATCCGGAATTTGAACGCAAATTTAGATTTAAAGCCGACCTCCCTTTCCTGGTAAGTACAATTGCAGGACTGGACGGTCAGTTCGGTTCATTCGTCACAGATGGCCCGGACCGCAAAGCAACTCCAATACAGGCCAAAAGAAGCATTGAGGTTGAAATAGCAGATAAAAGCGTTGATTTTGTTCCTCTTAATAAGAACACTCTCGGGCCAATACTAAAGGACGTTACACCAGAAGGAACAATTGATTTTAAAATTAATCTGCGATATTCAGTACTGGATTCAAACTATAACCGTGTGGCTTTCAAAGGCGATACATATCTTGTAAGGACAAACCTTGATAACAGTGTCCTTACTATGAACATACATCTTATCGATGGTCTTGAAAGGACTGACCCTGAAAGAATAGCTGATACCATTGTTGAAGAGATTAAAAAAAAGGGTCGCAATGTCTGATCTTACTTATACCGTATCAATGCCATTTAAAAGAAAGGGAAAAGATACGCTAAAGGATATGGAATTTATTCTTGCACTCACCCTTGATCTGAAATGGTTCAATCCTGAGCAGGCAAAAATCATTTTAAGTGATGCACAGAGTTCAGGGCTTTTAAAACGGGAAGGAGAACTTGTACGTCCTTCATTTGATATAACAAAAATTGACATACCTTCCGGATGGAAACCTGGACCATTGGAAAACAAAACAATTTTTGACAGGATAATTGATCGGATAATACAGGGCACGGGAATAGAAAAAAGAAAAGTTATTGCGATGATAAATAAAAAACAGGAAGAGTTTGCAAAACAGGTATCAATAGAGGTCAGCGCCATTCTCGTTTCAGTTGAGAACGGGATTATGGTGGATGACCTGATAGATGAGGAGTTTGCGGCTTTAACTACGTTGTCTTCTTCGTAAAAAGATCTATAAACTCATTGCATTCTTTGATCATATCCTTTGATGCTTTTTTTATCACATCGATGGGGTCTACGCCATCTGTCCTCACAAAAAGTATTGGTTCGCTGATCGTTGGATGCTTTATATCGTATGTTGCAATTTCAACATGTTTGTTGTTGAGCAAAGCGGTCTTTAGCATATTGAGCAGGGTATGAGATTCTCCTGCTACCTTAATATTAATTTCTTTGTCCGTCTTTTTAAGGATTGTAAGTTGCATAATATCACCTAAATAATGCCTGTCCCGTAATCCGAAGATAATTTTCTTGTCTCGGTCCTTTCACATTTGGGACATTTAAGTTTGTTGTTATCTAATTTCAAAACGGTCCTGCAATTTCCGCAATAAGCCTTCATAACGCCAAGTTCCTTATTGACAGTTGATAACCGCATATTCCGAAGGTCAAGTACTCTGGCCTTTACTATATCAAACGGAGCGAATTCATAATACAATTCCTTGACATAGGCGTCCTTTACATTAGATACATGAATTGCCGCCTGCTCCGCATTGACTATCTCGCGTTCGCCTTTACCTTTAATTCCTGCGATCTCAACGAGCGCGACTGAATCTTTCACATCTGTAACCTGCCCGATAACGATATCTCCAACCACAAGATGGGGAGGGGTGTTCGTGACCGGTTCAATTGATATGGAACGCTCTTTATTATTTATCTTAACAATACCGCTTGTTGATGCGTAAATATTTCCCGCATCCATATATGCGCCACTTTTTGGCATGAATTCTTCCGAAGTTCCAATAAGATCTCCGGGCAAAACAGTTCTTGTTTCTTCTTTTGGTTCTTCTTCGACTGTTTCTTCAACAGGTTCGGGCTCAACAGGTTCTTCTGGCTGAACTGTTTCTTCTGAATTCTCCTCTGTAATTTCCGATTCCGGGGTTACTTCTTCAACCTCTTCTTCCAGCTCGAGCTCGCTTTCTTTTACTTCTTTGGGTTCTTTTTCATCACCCTTGCCAAGCTTTCTCCTGCTTGTTATTTTCTTTCTTTTGATTCTAATAATTATCCCTCTGTTCTTTTCTCGATCCTGTATATCTCAACTTTTATGACCAGTCTTTCCTTCTTATGAAACCCGAATGTCCTTTTTATCGGGAAATCTATTAATTTGTATTCTGTTATGACCGATGGGCTTATGAATTTTCTTATGAATTCTGCACTTCCTGCATTATGTAGGGAATATACCACGCTGCTTAATTCGAGGGCTTTCCTCAAAAAAGGGCGATCACTTCCTTTCTTCTGCGCGCCAAAAGGCGGATTCATTACAACCGTATGCGCTTTTCCACTGACATCTGAAATATTGTTGCATACGAACTCAACATCAACGTCAAGTTTATGTGCATTTGCCCGTGCAATCTCTAAAACATCTTTATCATCATCAAAACCTATAACCTTTTCTGCCCCCAGCAGTTTAGCGCCAATAGCAAAGATACCACTTCCGCATCCAAGATCATAAACAGTATCTATAATGTCCCCTCTCATAAAAGCAAAATGCAATAGCTCTGATGCAACAGTTGCTGGTGTTGCATATTGTTCCTTATCAGCTTTCGGTGACTTGAAACCTTCCACTTTTTCCAGCATCATCTCAAGTTGTATTTTCTTCATTTTACTTCTTCGCAATAAAATGAATAGCTGGCAGCATGGTTTCACCATGTTCTTTTACTTTGTGGAAATACTGCTTGGAAAGCGCTTTTAAACCTTCCCTACCCTGTGTTTTTTCAATTTTTACAAGGTTTCCCAGCATCAAAAGGTGCTCATCCACAAATTCATGAGGCACCGCAATATCACGTTTAATGCTTTCAACAGTTATCTGTGTAAATCCCGCTTTATTTAGCTTCATGCTTATCCCTTCAAAATCGTGCTGGTAAAGGGCGCCAATACTTTTCAGGACTTCATTAAAAAGCAGATTTGCTTTTTGCTCTTCATTATTTGCAGTCCAGTTCATTATCATGAATGAAAAGTTTGCATCCTTTTCAAGCACTCTTGCTGTTTCTTCAAATATGAAATCAAGTTTTCCTGATGATACCATGTCAAAATAATGATAAGAAATAACTGCGTTGAATACTGAATTCTTAAATGGTAAAAGCAGCGGTCTTATGAGAACAGCATTTGAAATCGGTCTTTTTGAAGTTATCCCGAAAACAGCGCCGGTGAGTTCTTCTGATAGCATTCCCCCTAAATCCAGGATTCTGGCATCGGGGCTAAGGTTTGAACGTTTGATGAATTCCTGTCTATCTTTTGATGCGTAAGGCATAATGATCAAAATATTTCAGTATTTATATATCCTCTTCAACTCTTATCGTGATAAGTTTTGCGACCAATAAAATAATAGCTTTCAAATTTAAAATAGATAACTTAATTATTATCTTAAATACAATTAGGGATGGATGTGAATCAATGAAAAACATAACAAAAATAACAATCTCAACATTCTTAGTCATTTTATTGATAAATGGCGCTTTAGGATTTCCGGGATATGGCGGCAATTCAAATGCTACAAATACTACAAATACTACAAATAATACAAATAATACAAATATCCCGCAAGAAACAGGGACGATCCCGCAAATCGACTTAAATAATACAACTGAATCAGACCAGGATATCATTATGATCCAGCATCTGATCGAAGTTGATACAGTCCAATTAAAGGCAGAAAATAAATTGTTTGTCCGTGAAACCCTTATTTTCAGTAATACCGGTACAAAGAATTTCTTTGGAGATCTAAGAACATGGGTGCCTGAAGGTTCAGAGGGTATCAATGTTGCCCAGTCGGAAATGATGACAGGCGGCGGGCTGGTGCCAATCGATTCTTCCCAAAATGGGAATATTATTAGCTGGCCGGGTTATGTTGAACAAAACAGCCGTTTACCGTTCCTTTATGTTTTAGAATATGCTGTTCAACAGAAGGCCCAAGGAAATGAAATATTTTCCAAGAAATTGGCTGTTCCTGCAATAATAAGTTATCCATATGTGGAAAAACAAGATCTTGCGGCAATTGTTATAAAAATTACAAAATCGGAAGGTAATACAATAAAATTCACTGATGACAATGGCAACAAGATCGCTGCAACTGAGGTGGACGAAAAAGGTGAGATATTCAGGTTTTCGTCTCCGGAATTTAAGGAAATAAATGTCGAAATAACACGATCCTTGTTACCAACTTCGGCAAGCCAAAACAATGTTATCGGAATATTGACAAACCCTGTTTTTATTGTTATCGGGATATTGATAATTCTTGCTCTCTTGTATCCCTACATTAAGAAAAAATTAAAATCCGATAAGAATGGTGAAGAAGCCTCAGAAGAAACCGAAGAAGAAATAGAAGAACCTTCCGAAGCTGATAGTTCTGTATTATCCGGAAAATATGAAGGGAAAAATGTGAACGAACTTGAAGACCTCAAAAAACAATTTTTATCCAGGATCAAGGACCTTGAAGAGAAATATGAATCAGGGGATCTTCTTGATGAAGAATATGAGGATAAGAGGAAATCATATCAGGATAACCTCGAGGAAATTGAGAAGAAATTGAAAAAGATGGGATGATCTATCCTATCATTTTCAAAAAATAATGGTGTATCCTGTAATCATCTGTCAATTCAGGATGAAATGCAAGGGCAAGTATATTTTCCTGTCTTGCTGCCACAATTTGATCGTTATACTTTGAAAGTATTTCAACTTTATTTGTGCATCCTGTGATGCTGGGGGCCCTGATGAATATCGCATTAAAAGGTTTGTCAAATCCATCAAAATCGATCATGGTCTCGAATGATTCTTTCTGGCGCCCGAATGCGTTCCTGTTTACCTGGATATCCATAATCCCAAGTAGTGATTGCCCCGTTTTTTCTACCTGTTCGTCCCCATATTTTGCAAGAAGAACAAGCCCCGCACATGTTCCCATAATAGGGATCCCGGAGTTGGCTGCGGTCTTTATTTCAGAAGCGATACCTTCTCGTTTCAATAGCCGGCCAAGTGTTGTGCTTTCTCCTCCCGGCAGGATCAAAGCATCGCATGAATTAACTGATCCTTTGTGTTTTATTTTTATTACTTCGGCTTGAAGATCAGCCTTAAGCAGTGCATTTCCTAATGCATTAACATGTTCTTCGACATTTCCCTGGATAGCGATAACTCCGATACGCATGCATCTAACTTATTATTTAAGAATATAAAATATTCTTTTTAAAGAAGTTTTTTTATAGAAGCAGGATGTTCCTGAATAAGCCGGAGCAAATACAATGGAAAGTAAAACGCCACAGGGAATCCATAAATCAAAAGGTGGACTCATAAGATCATTCGTTACAATCGAGAAAGGCATGATAAAAGAAATAAGCATCTCAGGAGATTTCTTCCTGTTCCCTGAAGAGGCTTTCTTTATGATCGTCGAAGAACTAAAGGGAATTAAGGCAAAACGTGAAGATGTGGAGCAGAAAATAAAAGAAATATACACCAGGGAAAATATCCAGTCGCCTGGAACAACGCCTTCTGACTTCGCCGAATCCATAATGAAGGCGCTGGAGGGATAATATGGAAGAATGGCGTTTTATTGATTTTGGTCTTGTGGATATTCGCGATATGATGGCCATGGATGAAGCCATACTGAAATCCGATGAAGGCAATACCTTCTTTTTCTGGACTCCGAAAAAATCCATTATCCTTGGTTTTTTCCAGAAAGCGCAGGTCGAATTGAATATTTCGCAATGTGAAGGCTATACTATCACAAGGCGCATAAGCGGGGGAGGCATTGCATTTTCAGACGACCGTTGCAGGCAGGTAAATTATGGTGTGGTGGGAACGATCGATAATGAATTGTTCCCTATGGATATAATTGAATCTTATAAACAAATATGCGGCGTCCTTATAGATACACTAATACATTATAACCTGAATGCGGCTTTTCGCCCGATAAACGATGTAGTTGTGGATAACAAGAAGATCTCTGGTAACGCCCAGACGCGCTGGGAAGGAAAACTGCTCCAGAATGGAACTCTTCTTCTTGATTTTGATATAGAGGAGATGCTCAGGATCTCAAATATCCCGAAAGAGAAATTCATGGATAAAAAAATTGCATCAATAAGGGAAGGGCTCACATGGCTTGACAGGGAACTCGGGGAACAGCATGATATGGAAGAGATAAAAAATGTTATGAAAAAGAAATTTGAGGAACGCTTTTCTATTCGTCTAAAAACCGGATCCCTGAGCGAGAAGGAAATAAAGCTTACAAATTCTCTTTTGCCAAAGTATTACTCAAATGAATGGGTCTATCGCTAATGTATGATGTTATCGTTATCGGAGCAGGGCCCGCCGGATCTGTTACTGCAAGAACAGTAGCACTGGCAGGTTACAATGTCCTTATTATTGAAAAAAACGAAACGTGCATGTCGCCTTGCGCCGGGTATATCAGTAAAACGATAAATTTTGAGGTCCCCCATGAATCGGTTTTGCAGTCAAATATAAAACGAATGCGCACATATTTTCCTGACGAGTCGTATCATGATTTTTCATTGAATGGATATGTTGTGGATAGACCTTCGTTTGATATGAGTTTATTGTCAAAAGCGAGAGAATTAGGCGCCCAAATAATGTGGAATTCACCGCTGATCGAAATAAGTCCAGAAAAGGTAAAATTCCATAACGGCAGTGCACCCGGAAGAATAATAGTTGGCGCAGATGGTGTTTTTTCAAAGACCGCTTCAATATTAAGATTGCAGCAGCAAAGATTTGCGGCCTGTGCCCAGTATAATGTTAATGGTATCGAACTTATTTCGCAAACATGTGAGATCTTTTTTGATTCGGATTATGCCCCGGGAGGATATATCTGGATATATCCAACAGGGGAAAAATCAGCAAAAGTCGGGCTGGGAATGATAAAAGGAAAAAAATCCCCGCGTGAGAACCTTGATTCATTTATAGCCGGATCAAAAATCGCGGATCGGATTTTCGGTAAAAGAACAGGATATATAGCAGGCGCCCTTCCAATCGGAGGACTTCGTGAAAAACTTGTATTTGGAAACGTTCTTCTTGCGGGTGACAGTGCAGGAATGGCAGACCCGATAACGGGCGCTGGCATCAATAATGCGATACTTGCGGGTGAATTAGCAGGAAAAACAATAATAAAAGCGCTGGAAAATGATGATATTACGCTACTGTGGGAATATGAAACAAAAATACGCAAATTGCTTGGCAGGCCGCTGGATCGTGCCCTTGAGAAAAGAATAAAAATGGATGCCTGCTATTATAATAATCTATTACAGGAGCATCTGCCGGAATTATGGGTTACTTTTAAGCAGTACTGGGTATGAGAACAGCGTTAATGCTGCCTTCCTGTCCAGGCCTATTAGTGACGCGGGCGCTTCCAATTTCAGTCTTGATTATGGAGCCTTTTGTCACAATATTTCGCCTTACATAATGTATATTTGCCGGATTTCCGGTAACAGTTTCTATTTTTACAGTCTTTGAAGTCTTCGTTGATGGGTCTGTTACTATTGCAGTTTGCGCCCTTAAAAGGCGTACTTTCAGCCGGCCACCCAATGTTTTCACAGTTTTGCGAATGGTCTCGCCCAGATGAGTATTGGCCTGCTCTCCACCAAGCTCGTATTTTTTCTTGCCTCTTTGCCGTATGAGTCTTCCGCCTGTATATTTTCGTACTGATTTTCCCTGGAACTTCATAATAATCCTCTTTGATCTTAAATTATAGAATAATTATTTTTTCGCTTTTACGCAGTAATGTAATAAAAGCTTTCGCTAAAGAAATGCAGAATTAAATATTATGCGAGGTCGACTAGCCAAACTTCTTTTCCATATTATCCAGCAATAAGTTCAATAACTTATTCATTTCATCTAGATTTCCCATTTTTGATATGATTTCATCGGACTTCTGGATATATTTCCCGTCAATGAGGTCTTCACTGCAATTCTCCAGCATCAGGTTGATGCTCTCTTTGGAATATTCAAGATGGAATTGGATGCCTATAACTTTCCCATACTCAAATGCCTGATTTTTGCATGCTTCGCTTTGTGAAATTTTCAAAGCGTCATCGGGTATCATGAACGTATCGCCATGCCATTGGAACGCCGTGAATTCATGAGGGAAATCGCCAAATATCCGGGACTCTTTTCCTTTTGCTGTCAGGGAAATAGGGAACCAGCCGATCTCTTTATAGGTGTTAGGGCTGACTTTCCCGAAAAGAACATCTGCAATAAGCTGGGAACCAAGGCAAACACCCAGCAATATCTTGTTCTTTGCGATCGCATCACCAATGAATTTCTTTTCAGGGATCAGCCATGGATATTTTTCTTCCTCATAGACACTCATTGAGCCGCCCATGATTATTAACCAGTCAAAGTCATCGGTATCCGGGAATTCTTCGTTTTTATATATTCGGGTTCTTGTGATCTTATGACCTTTGCTTTTTGCCCATACTTCGATGTTTGCAAGCCCCTCAAAAGGTTCGTGTTCAATTGAATGGATTCTCATAATTATCCCGATTTTTTTCCTGTGATTTCTTCAATACTTTAGAATTATGTTCAAGCATTTATTTTTTCTTGTACTATCTCAAGTTTTCCATTATTGTTATGCAGTTTCTTTAACGCCATTTTGTTGCTTTATTTGTTATTACTATCATAACCGCTAAAAATATATAGTTTATTGCTAATATACTAGTAATAATTATGTACGAAAGAAGTATTATCGAGAGAAACCCATGGTGGGCATCGGGAAATGTCCCCGAAGAACTTATTGGCATAAATCGGAGAGAATACCTTGGAGAGATAGCAGAGCACCTAAAAGATCAAAAGCTCCTTGCAATTCTTGGTATAAGGAGAAGCGGCAAATCAACGCTTATATACCAATCAATTAAGTATCTTCTTGATAATGGAACTAACCCTAAAAACATATTCTATATAAATGCAGATGACTTTGAGAAGCCCGGAAGAGAGGATCTTGAGGAGGCGCTTGATTTCTGCCAGCAGAATAACATGGTTTCCCTGAAAGAGACAAAAAGCTATATCTTCATTGATGAGATCCAGAATGTTAAAGGATGGCAGCAGCTTTTGAAAAAGTTCTATGATCTAAAATATGCGTCAAAATTCATTGTTTCAGGTTCATCTTCAAGCCTCATTTATAAGAACTCATCAGAGAGCCTTGCCGGAAGAATAAGTTTTATTGATGTTTTCCCGCTTGCGTTCAGGGAGTTCTTGCATTTCAATGACATAGAGATACCGGATGTTGCACTTGATTTTCAATCCATGAAACAAATTTATTATAATCTTTCTCCTAAAGTCAATGAAATAACGGGTTTCCTGTTGCTGTACCTGAATGTTGGAGGATTCCCCGAATGGTTCGATATAAAAAACGAAGAGACATGGTTCAAAATACTTGCAGAAGAGTATACAAGCCTCCTGATCTACAGGGACATAATAAGAATTTTCAGGATACGTGACCCTCTGCTCCTTGAATCAGTATTCAGGTTCATATCATCTCATTCAAGCGAGCGTTTCAGTTACCTTGGAATTGCAAAACAAAATGAGGGGGACAAGGAAACTTCAAAACAATATCTTTTCCATCTGGCGCGTTCTCATCTGATCAATCTATCTGATTTTTACACCAAAAGCAAAAAAGCTTCAGAGAAAAAAGAAAAAAAGATATATTTTTGCGATCTCGGCCTTAAGAATTCCATTGGCGAAAGACAGGATATCGGATTTGATACCGAAACAATTGTTTATCTGCACTGCCTCAAGCATGTTTCCGGCTACCCAATGGGAAATATATTTTACTGGCTTGATAAGAAAAAGAATGAGACGGATATTATTATGAGTTATGGGTCTGAATTGGTCCCAATTGAATTAAAATACAGGTCTTCTATTGATGATTCGGATTTAAAAGGAACTTTAAGTTTTTGCCATGATTTCAGTGTTAAAAATGCATATGTTGTAACAAAAACGCTGATGGAAGAAAGAGAAATCGAAGGCGTTAGGGTTTCATTCATACCGTTATGGTTGTTTCTGATGGCGTTTTGAGATATGGTTAATTCTTCATTCCCCACGCAATTTTTCCTGTCACGACTTCAGAAATCAGGGCTTTATGATATTAGATTGTGCTATGATGATGAAATAGGTTTCAATCCTTGTTTTAGTGGATGTGCCTCTCGAATTCATGACATTAGCAGTATTGGTAGGCTTGTTAGATAGTTTCAATCCTTGTTTTAGTGGATGTGCCTCTCGAATATTGATCTACGAGACCTACAAATAAGAATAGACTAGTTTCAATCCTTGTTTTAGTGGATGTGCCTCTCGAATAAAACCTGCGAGTGCAGCATCAGAAAAGGGAAATATGTTTCAATCCTTGTTTTAGTGGATGTGCCTCTCGAATGGGCTGTTACAGTGTCATTACTTCCGGTCAAAACCTGTTTCAATCCTTGTTTTAGTGGATGTGCCTCTCGAATCTGTGATGCTGGTGTACCGTGATCAGTTACAACGTAAGTTTCAATCCTTGTTTTAGTGGATGTGCCTCTCGAATTCCCTACATTTCCCCTGATTTCATCAATGCAATCATAGTTTCAATCCTTGTTTTAGTGGATGTGCCTCTCGAATAAAGGAATTGTATGCCATGGCTGCCCATGTGACCAGGGTTTCAATCCTTGTTTTAGTGGATGTGCCTCTCGAATTCATTATTTTGGGGTGAAATTCTAAATGGTTGAAATGTTTCAATCCTTGTTTTAGTGGATGTGCCTCTCGAATGTTTGATTTAGAGGGTGTGATGCTTGAAAGAATAGGTTTCAATCCTTGTTTTAGTGGATGTGCCTCTCGAATATGACATCAAGGGAAGATATAAAAGCACAAATCAATAAGTTTCAATCCTTGTTTTAGTGGATGTGCCTCTCGAATTAGACATTTAGACCTAGCAATACGTCCTTTTTCAGTTTGTTTCAATCCTTGTTTTAGTGGATGTGCCTCTCGAATAAGTCTCCTTTTCGTATTTGCACCTATAACGATATGGTTTCAATCCTTGTTTTAGTGGATGTGCCTCTCGAATACGAATGAAGTCGTGTTATATTACACCCCAATAAGTTTCAATCCTTGTTTTAGTGGATGTGCCTCTCGAATCTCTGTACAGCATTGACCGGGGAGGATACTATTATGTTTCAATCCTTGTTTTAGTGGATGTGCCTCTCGAATAACGTTATCAGGATCATACGCAAAAAGCCAGCCAGTTTCAATCCTTGTTTTAGTGGATGTGCCTCTCGAATTTGAGGTATGGTGTTGAAAGGTTAGGTAAGGTAGGGGTTTCAATCCTTGTTTTAGTGGATGTGCCTCTCGAATACTTGATACATTGGTGAAAGAAATACAAACAGAAGGTTTCAATCCTTGTTTTAGTGGATGTGCCTCTCGAATTGTGATGCTTATCCCTGCAAGTAATGCTGCAATGCTGTTTCAATCCTTGTTTTAGTGGATGTGCCTCTCGAATAAATGCACAGGTTCAATAGGAAAGCCATGATTCATCAGTTTCAATCCTTGTTTTAGTGGATGTGCCTCTCGAATTGAGAATAGACCACCATCATGTGATGACTGTGATGAGTTTCAATCCTTGTTTTAGTGGATGTGCCTCTCGAATTATCCGTAATGTCAAACGATATAGTTTTATCAGCAGGTTTCAATCCTTGTTTTAGTGGATGTGCCTCTCGAATAAGTTCTGCTTTACCAGAATACAAATGACTACATGAAGTTTCAATCCTTGTTTTAGTGGATGTGCCTCTCGAATCGTATCCGTAATGTCAAACGATATAGTTTTATCAGCAGGTTTCAATCCTTGTTTTAGTGGATGTGCCTCTCGAATCTGTGATGCTGGTGTACCGTGATCAGTTACAACGTAAGTTTCAATCCTTGTTTTAGTGGATGTGCCTCTCGAATCCATCAAATATACCAGCATTTCCAATTCTACCTGTAGTAGTTTCAATCCTTGTTTTAGTGGATGTGCCTCTCGAATCTGTAACGCTTACAGATGCTCGATACGTGCTTCCCCTAGTTTCAATCCTTGTTTTAGTGGATGTGCCTCTCGAATCAGAAATGATTATGGTGATTCATTGTTCGCACCCCTGTTTCAATCCTTGTTTTAGTGGATGTGCCTCTCGAATAGCCTGCGCGGGCGTAATCTTGTCAATGACGTTCTCAGGTTTCAATCCTTGTTTTAGTGGATGTGCCTCTCGAATCAATACCCGCGCTCGTGGGTGTATATTTTGATTTTGAAGTTTCAATCCTTGTTTTAGTGGATGTGCCTCTCGAATAAAACATGTACAGACAAAAAATGTAAATCATTCGGGTTTCAATCCTTGTTTTAGTGGATGTGCCTCTCGAATCCTTTTAACATATCTATTTGATTATATCGTTTTAACATGATGCTGTATAGTTTCAATCCTTGTTTTAGTGGATGTGCCTCTCGAATCCTGAAAAGTGAATGAAACCTAATGCATAGGCTTAAAAGTTTCAATCCTTGTTTTAGTGGATGTGCCTCTCGAATCTGTGATGGTTATTGTCTCATTCGCTATCCCCTCAGTTTCAATCCTTGTTTTAGTGGATGTGCCTCTCGAATGCCACAGATTTTCACCTGTTTAGGGCAAAATAAGCGTTAATATGGCTTAGTTTTTACGGTTGGATTTCTTGCTGCAAAATTATAGATTGGTATATAAAGACAAGAAAATCACACACAGATGTTGGCGTAACAACAATCAATACACTTATTCTTATATTTGGACTTTCCCGGATAAAAGCCTTTATCAATAATTTCAAGGATTTCATCAATTATCTCGATTGCTTTCTTGAAGTCTTTTTCTGTAAAAACAATCTCTTCAATATGATTATTGCTTCTCGTGAAACAGATGAACCCTTTTTTCACATCAATATTATAGTTCTCTTTGATCATCATTGCATGAAGCACAAGCTGGAATTTATAAGTCTGGAATATCGTATCCTTGAACTCAGCATACTTATATTCAAAAGGCGCCGCAGTACCATCATCCAGGAAAAGTACCTCGTCCACGATCCCTTTGATATGATGGTTCTTCGAGGCTATGAAAACATTTATTTCTTTTTTCACAACACCAAGCTTCTTTCTCAGGTATTCGGTGTTAGTGATCCGCTTTTCATCATGCACTTCCCTGCCTTTTATGACCTTGAACCTTGATTCCTCATGCTGTGGGATGGCAAGGCAATGCATATAATAAATAAAACGCGGGCAGAAAAGGTATTCAAGCACATCCGAAATAGTTATTATCGTATCTCCTTGCGACATAGTCCTCAAAAGAATTTTGTTAACACTTCATCGCTTACAAGCTTCTTATCAAAAGCCTGGCCAAGAAGCTTGACCTTCCTGAAAGATTCATCATCCATAGGGAAAACATAAACAGAATCCACATCAGGGTCGATCTCGTCTTCACATTCAAGAGCCAGCGAATCCCTCTGGTTTCCATTAAGTGTGCCAAGAAAAACACTTTTTTGCACCCTGTAAAGCCCTTTGTCAAGACAAATACGCGCCACATTTTTGCGTGTGGTATTATCCGTAATGTCATAAACCACCCAGACCATTGTCATTTCATTTTCTCCTATTATTTTATCAGGCTATTTGCTATGCTGTGGCATTCCATCTGTATAGTGTTCCTTATCTTGACATTGCGCCCGTTATAATCAATATCCTTATCAAGCGTTTCATTGATCGCTGTTATTAAAACCGCTTTACCGTCCTTATTCATGTACAAGCCGCCGGGAATTTTATCAAAAAGCCCTTCATGCACCTGTTTTTTAGAAAAGAGGTTCATAACCGTCCTATCGACATGTATCCTGAATATCTCAATAAGATCAAAAACGAAGCTCTTCTTATTGTAATTATCCGTATGCAGAAAGCCCATATAAGGATCAAGTCCTGCTATTATGCATCCTTTCTCGACCTGCGAATAAAGGACGCCGTAGCCGTAATTAAGAAGGCAGTTAAAAGCATCCTGTGCCGGATCACGGCTTCTGCCATTGAATTTCCACGCATCCGGTATGATATTGCAGAGGGCATTGAAATAATTGAGTGATGCCAGCCCTTCAGTCCCCATGATCGAGCCGCGCTTTTCATCAAGCGAGCCTTTCATGCCAGCGAGATTTTCTCTCAATTCGGCAATTTTCACAATGTTTGGCTCGATCAGCTCTTTAGCATCAGGTCTATTCTTTTTCAGGTCTTTCAGGAAATCAAGCTGGTTATCAACCTTCTGCACTATCCAGCCGCGCGCCAGGTTAAATCCCAGGACTGACGCTTCAGCTTCAAGCTGGCGGCGCCGGATAAGGGTCGTGCTGCCAAGTTTTGAGTGCCAGACTCTCCCGAAAGGATTGCCATGGAAATCCAGGAAAACTATATCGATATTATTCTCGACAGCGAACTCGATCGCATCTGTGCTTATGGTCGCTGAAGTAGTTATGAGGATACTGTCAACCTTATCTGCTGAGACTTCAAAGCTCTTGTCATCGTTCTTTACAAGGAAGCAGTTCTTTTCCTTTTTTAGATACGCGCCGCGCGTGTTTATTACGAGTTGCATGTCAATACTCTATCACTTTTATGATTATAGCTTTTAGGTCGCTTATCTTTGAAAGTGTGCTTCATTTACTATGTTCATATCGAGCTTGTTATACCACCTCTCAACTTTTGTAAGATACCTGTCGTCTTGTTTCAAGCCATTTCCTCCTTGTCGTGGTCATATCCATTACTGTTTTGAACCTGTTGCTGGTTATCCTGTGTCTCATATCTTCCCAATTTTCCTGAAATGATAAAGATAATAAGAAATAGAGGGCTCATTGCCATATATCATCCTGTAATTTTCTAATATATCCATTTTAACATACAGGGGCAGATCTTCAAAAATCGTTATATCATACCTGCCACCGACTTTTTGAAGATCCTGTTCAAAATTACTGTAGTTCGAGGTTTGATCAGGCAGATATCAATATCCGAACGTTCATTTGCAGTATTCATGGCGCAGGAGCCATATAGCAAAATACCTTCAGCATCGTCTTTTATGAATTCGAATTCTTTCTTCAGCTTTAATATGAGTTCTTCAGCATCCATATTGGTTTACTTTTGATAATTTGGTTTTCATATTGTCAGCTTTGGTATATATTATTAAATTTTATTTCAGGATCTTTTTTCATGATAACGGCGCCAAAACCTCTTGAAACAGATTTTCCCAAACCAAGATGATCGGGTATGATGAAGTTTGCCTGAAATCCTCCGATAAAGGTCATTACATTAACATCTTTCAACCTGCGTTTCCTGATATTAACCTGGACATCGCATTTTATTTTATCCGGAACCATGTAATGCAGTGATTTCGACATGGACAGCAGGTTTCCAGTGAGTGTTTTCCTCAGGAATTCATGCCTTTCCCCGCTATCCTTCAAACCGTAATATTTCATATAATTCTCCTGGTTAAGAGCAAGCCATGGAGTGGCGAACTCGTAGGAATGTATCTTATCCGAGAGCCCAAATTCCTGGTTTTTTACGGAAATTCCCCTCTCCACGATCTCATAAACCTCATCGCCGAGCTTTATCTCACCGTATTTATCATAAACCTGTTTTAAAACCTCGGCGCCGTCATTTATGCCGATGACCATAGGCGTGCTGTTTATCATTTTATATTGCACCAGAGGATAGCTGTAAATGAATTTATCAACGTTGTGCTGGTGGAGAAGGGTGTATTCGTTGAATTTCGTAGCGAAGAAACCTCGCAAGAGCGATGCTGAGCCGTGGAAGGGACGAGTGGAGGCGAGGGTCAGGGTGAAGGTTTTGAGGTTCATATTTTATTTTCTATGTACCTGTCAATGATTTCTATAAATTCATAAAAATCCTTCAATTCCATATTTAGATAAGAATATGACCTCGAATCATCCACACGACCATATTGATGAACAAGAAGATTTCTAAATCCAACAAGTTCTTCAAGCCTGGTGGAAAGGGATGCTGGTAATACTTGATTTTCTGCAAGCTTCCTGATGCTATCTTTACTATCGGAGGGTATTCCAAATCCTTTATCAGAGATGATCAAATTGCAGATATCAAGCAAATTCTCACTTGCCAGCTGGAAAGCACGTTCACATGCTCTTTTCCTGAGACCATTATTCAAATAATCCTCTTCTTGTTCCGGAAGGTATTGCTCAAGTTCCCTCAGATAGTTCTCTAATTCATCTATCTTTTCCAAAATTCTATCGTTATCCAATTTCATCATCTCAATCTGGCTCTAACACGTTCCATTACATGCTTATGGTACTCCCTGGTGAGCCTTTTATATCGTTCATATTCCAGATCATTTATCTTTGAAATTGTTAATACATGATACATGTCCTGCGTATATAGTACCCTGCCTTCGAGAAAGACCCTTTTACGGATATAAACTGGTAATTCATCAATGAATGAAATATCAATATTCTCCGGAACAGAATTGTTAAGGGATATTCTATCTTTAAGTGTAATTTCAAAGTCAGGTTTTGGAATGACACATATATCTATGTCGCTCTTTTCTTTTTCAGTTCCTTTTGCCTTTGAACCAAAAAGAATGATCGAATGAACAAGCTTGGAACTCTTGAGTTTAAGGATCACCTCGTTGAGGTCTATGTTCGAATTATTGTGTTCGTTCATTTTTGGCATATGAACAATTTGATTTTTCATCATTATTCCTTCTGCTTTATAATTATTTAAAGACTGGCTCTTTTTATCTATTCGCCAAATGTTCACTCTTGGTCTGCTTCAGTAACGGCGCTGGGGGTTGCGACCCCCAGACCCCAGGGATGCGCCGCCGTTGGCGGAATCTTCTGGTAACCGACGGTTGTTTGTAATTCTGTCCTGAAATTTCTTGTTTATATATTAATGCACCATAGTTATCAGTTTTGTTAACTTTGGTGTCGAGAAGTTTATCCTTTTTTTCTAATAATGCTCATCAAATCTGTAACCTCATTGAATACCGATTCAAAATCGGGTAAAGCTTTTAATTGATGTCCGAGAGAACTTTTCCATGCATTCTGAAAATCCTTTTTTCGATCAAATAAATCTTCCAAATCTGGCGATATTTTCTTGAATGCACATTTTATAGGAAATATTTCAAATGCTTGTGACATATCGATATTCTTCGATATGAACCAGATATCATATACATCCCTTGCTCTTGTTCTTTCAAACAAGGAACGCATTTTTTCTGCCATGATCTCATGGATAGAATACACACAGGCAATTGAATAATAGTCATCTGAATAGGGATGGAAGATTTCTTTCATTACTGGCGGCAGGATCGTTGTTTCGTTTTCAGGTTTTGTGATATCGAATTTTATACGCAGGGGATTTCCTCCGCGCCTGAATATCCTGAAATAGATGTCTATTTGATATCCATTAATATTTTCTTCCGATTCAATATTATCATAAAAATTGATACCGCTATCTCTTTTTGCCATCTCTATCGCCTTTTTTATCATCTGTTCAATGTCTGACCTCTCCGCGTTTTTTAGCATTGTGAAGTCTAAGTCTTCAGAGAAACGATAGTTCTTAAAATAGGCTTTTCGCAACCCTGTACCTCCTTTGAGCACAAATGAGTCTGTTTGCTGGTTAAGAGATCTCAATATCCAGTTCAATGCATAGTCTTTTTCAATTGTGGTCTCAGGAACGCCATTCTCTCTTGCTTTCTCCTTGATCTCAATATCGCGTATCATTCTATTTCACCAGGTATTTCTCGCTTACATTTTCCCGTATCTTCCATTTCCTGTTTGGAATGCCATTTCCATGCATCGAAGGATCAAGTAGGGGATAGTTTCCTGATATTAATCCGGGCTCGACATCCACTTTTATTCCCATTTTATCGCAAAGTATCCCGAGTCTTTTTATGACTGCAGAATTGCCTATATCTATTGCATATTTTTTTAGCTTATTTATGTCAAGATCACCATGCAACGCTTTTGCCGTTTCTGCTATTCCGCCGCAGTACTGGGGCTTATCAAGGCAGTCCACCACTGTTTTTTCCGGGTCGGTAATTAGAACGGCAACGTCATCTATCCATACCTTTTCGACCCCATAGAACTTCTTTTTGGTTACCCTGATTATCCTGTATCTGACACCAAATATCTCAAGTACCTGTTCTTTTTTTCTTGAAGTAGTCTGAATGAAAACCGTATTCGGTATCTGTTCCGTGAACCCGTGGTAGTTAAGAGCGCTCCAGTAAGCTATGACAGCAGGTTTGACGAGCTGTGAGCCGATGACGAATTCATTGATCGTATATCCTCCTTTCCTGGCGCCAAGCGGGATTATGAGATATTTCCCTTTTTGAATACGCTCGATCCAACCTTCTTTTTCCATGCGGGAGATAGTTACTTTAAGGCTCTGGCTGCCGAGGCTGCTGATACTGGCTGCATCTTCGAATGTGAATGTTTGACCTTTTCTTGCAAGTTCGTTAAGGAGTTGATATTTCTTGTTCATATTTGTATGCACTATGGTTATCAATTTTGTTAACTTTGGTGTATGTAATTATTGAAGCTGTTAAGACATTTTTGCACTATTAATGATGTGGGTGTGCAAGGATAATCCACCACAGAGGACACAGAGAGCACAGAGGTTTGTTGCATTTCTCTGTGCTCTCTATGGTTTTTTGTTTCTTGCGTTAATAAAAACCGCGAAATATTAAAAGCAGATGAACATATGCAGATTTGTTGACTCGTCATGCGCCTCCTTTTTTCATTTTAAAAAATATATTATTAAATAATGTTAAAAATCCTGCGCTATCGCTTGCAGGCGCAGGTTTCATGGAGAAATAAGGCAGCAAAATATATTCTAAAACAAACCGCAGATAAACGCAGATGAACGCAGATTTATTAAATTGTTGGTAAGTTTGCCTGATCATATCGTTTCTCCGTATGCTCTTTGCGCCGCCTGTCTGCATGCACCGCGCCTGGGGGAAGCGAGGGGGCGGGAGTGAAGGCGGAAATTTGGAATTGCATTTAAATCACCAAATAACAAGACTCCTATCATCCTTTGTTATGAATCCCGTCTCTAAATTATAATAGTCAGATAGAACAGCATTTCTCACATAACCCAAGAAACCAACTTCTTGGGGAGAATTCTTTACTTTTGTTGGAATTGAAATCACATATTGGTAGAAATCAGCTTTAATTGAATCAAATACCTTTTTTCGTTCAAACAAATCTTTTGCCTCAAGCTCCATGAATTTGCTCCAAACGTCCTTAGCATCATCATCAAGTTCAACAAAAACATCTTTCTTAGGATAATCTTCATCTATTAATTTAAAATTAGAAATAGATATATTCTCCCGCTCTTCAGAATCATAGCGCATCTTTCCAATTGCTTCTAATATCTTTCTTGATTCATCGTGTGATTTTTTCTCAACTGTTTCCTTGTAATAGTTATCTATAAGTTCAAGAAATTCTTGTTCTTGGATTTCTTCATGTTTACCTAATATCTTTTTTGTTATATCTAATAAAACTGAATCGTATATGTATGATGAATATTTTTTCCCAGTTTCATCTTTGAGTGAAAAAATATATACTTCGCCTTTTTCTAAGCCAGAATTATTTCTGTTGCATCTTCCTGAAGCCTGATTAATAGAATCGAATGGTGCAATATCTCTCACCACTACATCAAAGTCTATATCCACACCAGCCTCTACAAGCTGAGTTGTTATTACGATCTTATATTTACCTTTCTTGATATCACTAATCCTCGCAAGTCTTTCTTTTGGAATTATATGAGTTGAAATGAAGGAAATATCTTTGTGGTCTGCTTTGGCTAATTCATAGTAGTTTTTAGCAGCACTTATTGTATTGAAAATAAAAAGATACCTTTTATTTTGCTTAATTTTAAAAGTACTATATAATTCCTCCAATGTTAAATCCTTATCAAGCGATAGTTTTAATTTAACTCTATTCATCTTCTGGAAATATTTATCGCTTTCAACAAGACTAACCATCTCCGTCTTTTCAAAGATAAGCGGTTCTGTAGCGGTTATAAAAATGACATAAACATTTAATTTCTCAGTTAAAAATTGGAAAATAGTTTTAATTAAGAGCCAGTATTTGATTGGGACAGATTGTATCTCGTCAAGGATAATTATGGAATTATTGATTCTATGGAACTTTCTAAGATTCTTATTTCTATTTGTTAACAAAGTATGAAATAATTGAACAAAAGTTGTAACTATAATTTCAGAGTTCCACCCCTCTATCATGATTTTTGCGCTATCTGATTCAAGATCTTCATTCTTATTAATCTGATATGAAATTTCTGATAAATGATGGTGCTTCAATAATATGTTGTTATAAGGGATAATCCCATTGGCTTTGAGTACTTTCTCAATAACATCACTATTTTGTTCTATTATACTTAAGAAGGGTAATGCGTATATGATTCGTGGTATAAATTTGCCTTGGGTTTTATTATTCACCAACTCCCGCAATTTTAAAGCAAAGGATAGGGAAATAAGAGTTTTTCCAAGACCTGTGGGCAGATTTATTGAATAAAATCTTTTCTCAATGTCGATTTCTTTATTAATGACTTCGCGATATGCAGACTCCCTTATCGCATTAATTGATGAATCCTGAAATGATTGTTTGGACTTATATATATCTACAATATTCGCCAAAATACTCCCTGTTTGCCTATCAAAGTGGGAAATATCTCTAACTACAACATCGCTTTTATCACCATCAAGTAAAATGGAATAAAGAAGATTCAAAAGCAGATAATTTGAGGCATCACCAATATTCTGACGCAGAGCTTTCTTGATAGCTCTTAATTCTTCTGGAAATCTATCAATCCAGTCAGAAATAATCTTTTTTGTTAATTTAATCGGCAGACCAGCTTCAAAAAGAAGTTGCGAGAGGATAGTAAAATTATCTTCATTGATATTTTCAAGCTGTTTGTAAACTAATTTTTTATCTTCATCATTGAAGATTGCTTCATCAATCAAATCATGCAAATTCCCATGATGCCTTTTAACAACCTCGAAAGCAAAGAAAGGGTAATATCCAACATCTTCATTTGTTCTATTCAATAATTCTTTAACAAGATAATAAGCACAAACTGCTGAAAAAAGCCCATGACGGGTTTCTTTTTGGTTTTTTAATTTTAGTTTTTCTTTCTCAACTGCTTTTAAGTAATCTTGAAAAAATGTTGTTGCTTTACCTAAGTCATGAGATAACGCAATTGTTCTGGTTAGAATTTTTAGGCGTTCTTGTTGAGGGAATGATTTGTCTCTGCAAAATGAGCCAGCTAAATTTGCCACACCAATTAAATGTTCTTCCAACAGTCTGCCAGGGTGAGAATGAAGGTTAGAAGAAGGCAATATTTTCTCCATTTTCAAGCTTATAATAAGTGTTTAATTGTGCTTTTATGGTCTTACCTTGAGACTCAAAAATTACATCATCGTATTTTTCAATTATTCTTTCAGGATTCATTATAATCGGGATTTTTTCTTTAAAATATTTTTTTTCTGGTTCGATCTCGAATCTGTTAGGAGTCAGATTACTTGCAACAATTGGGGTGTAAATTTCAACCGCTGCTCCATTTAAAATTTTCTCCGTGTTGTAGACTCCAATGAATTTGAAATCAGCCAGTAATTCGCTTAAACCTAAAGAAATTGTGTAAATACTCTTATGTTCTTCTACAAGCTTGGCAAGTCTAAATAAAATCTTTTCATCTTCATGGATGAAGTAAATTCTAAAATAAGGATCCTTCAAGAATTCAGTTCTAATCTGAGTTCTTGGTTCATGGGTGCTTTTTGGAGTAATTTTTAACACAGGTGTCCAATAATTACCTTTTGTATTTATAAAATTCAACCCCATTCTTACTTTTTTAATGGGCTTAACAATCTTGAGCGCAATCCCACATTTATTTCGAGAAAAAATCTTTAAATATTCGTCCTTACTTGCTCCAAAAATTGCACCTAAAATACCTGCTATGGTTGAAGGTGGTGGAAATGAAAAAGTAAGGGGAGACGATGTTGTGAAAAATTTTCGAAAATGCCCGTAATCTCCCCAGAAGTCAAAAACTAATACTTTCATAATTGCCTTTAATATTTGAGAGATTCTACTGTAAATCCGCTCAAAGCATTCTCTATCTTAATATCTTGCCCGTTTGACATAAAGGTAATTCTTTCATCAACTTTCAACCTGATCTTTTCAATCTTCTCTTTATTTTCATTCAAGGTCTTTGTGAGATTTGTTATGTCAATTTTTAGATCGGATATATCCCTTATTTCTTTTTCATTGTTTTTATTTGTAATATGGGATATCCTTTTGTCCAATTCCCCAATGTAAAAATTACCTTCTTTATATACAATCTGTATTATCAGTCTGGGAATTTGCCCAAATTTGGAGCCAGATATTAAGTTTTTTGTCCCATTCCAGATGCCTTCAAGCATCAAAGAAATATCTTCTTCTGTTAATTTAAGTCCCTGATTTGATGCCGCATTCTCATTTACAATTCCATAAAATCCAATAAGGGAATAGGGAAGAATGTATCTCTCTGTAAATGTTCCTTGTTTTTTATCTGCTTTAGAAGGCATTACAGTTGTCCCTTTTATATAATTTAAATCAACTTTATGGAGTGATCGTCCATATTTAAACTGGACAGGACCAGTAAATACCATGTTTTTTCCTTCAACTGCGGTAGTAGCACCAAAAAGTCTTATGTCTATACATTTCTCAAGCAAATCTTCCTGAGTTTTAAAGTCGCCTAAACGATCTTCCTTTGTTCTTAAATTACCCTTGTCATCTCTAGTATCTATTATAAAAACATCCACTTCTTTTTGCCTGTAATCATGTAGATAATCCCTGATTGTTCTCTTTAATCTGACATCTGTAACAATGTTTTTCCCGGTCTCTTCATCAATCCTTGGTTTGTTTTCATCCATTGGATCGCCGTTGGGATTGGCATTGGTTACATCGTATAGGAAAAGGATCTCACTGCGATTTTTTATTAATTCTGACATAATTTAGTTCTCCTTACTAATATTTTTTACACCTGTTTCTTCATTATCCTGAATGTCTTCTTCTAAATCAACATCTTTTTCACCTTTTGCATACAGAATATCGTTAATCTCTCCAACAAGATTCATGCCCCCTGCAAAGAAGAAGTTAATCTCATCAACAGATAATTTCCAGTTATCTCCAGAGGCAAAGAGATAATTATACGCTTCTTCAGCGACGAGCCGTTTCCCTTTACCAAATGAGTTATACTCTTCAAACTTATTTTGTATAGCTGGTAAAAGAGCTTTAATATCCCTATCATCCATTTTTAGCCCTTTAAGCTTCTTCAAAAAAGGCTTTGATCCTCTTTCTTTTCCCTGTTTTCTCAACAGCATTTCTGTTAAAGCTCCTGTAAGAAAAAGCCCTCTTCTAACAGGTAAGCTAAAGGTATTGCCGTATTTATTAAATACATCTTCAAATTTACTTTCTTCCAAATCTTTCATCTCCGCAAATTTTATTAAGCCAAGATTTCCAAAAAATATTAAGCTTATCAAAGCATTTTTTATTGATGAGTGAAAATTGAATTTTTCTTTTCCTTTACTATCATAGTCTAAAAAGTCCCTCCGTATCTTTGTTAAAAAAAATCTATTCAAAAAAGAAAAGTCAATTGGTACTCCTCTGAAAATTTTATCTATAATATCTAAAAAATATGTATTGAGGTCATAATCTCTTTTATTCTCATCTGACTTAGTAAAAAAATGCCTGATTTTACCTAATGTAAAGCTGTCTCCTGTAATCTTATCAACATAATCCTTTGCTTTAAAAATTCTATTAATTCTTGATGGGAAGACATCTTCTATAAGTAATAATATTCTTTCAGCACTTTGCTCTGACTTTAAAAATAGGAAACTAAAAGTTAATGTATCTTTCTCATTCGTAAGCGCGTCTAAGATTTCTTTTTCATCATCTGTTATTCTTTTTTTGATCCTTTCTTTTAGTGAAATCGTCTTATTACTATCAAGCAAAATTCCAATAATTTCGGCATCAACTTCCGTAAGAAGGAGTTTTGGTATGAGTAAATAACTGAGTCCATAAAACCTATAATTGAGGCTAGCTTCAACAAACTTTCGCCCTTCTTCTAATTCAAGTTTGCATACGGAACAAACAGGAAAATTTTTCCAAGAATCATCTTCTTTAAAACCCCCGCTTATGAATCCTGGCTTATCAGTTGTGTAAAACTTAAAAACTCCTGCATCTTCGGATAACTCTTTTGGTATTCCACATATAGAGCAATTTGCAATTTTCCCTCCTATCATTTTAGATTCATTTTTTGTAAGTATTTTCTTAAAAATCTCAAAATCACCAATATATTTCCATTCTTTACCTTGCATAATCTTTAACGTCAAAAGCTTACCTTCTTTTTTAGGTAGGTCTGAAATGCAAGCATCTATTGCTTGGACAATTTGATCATGATGGTCTGAAAGAATGCCTTTTATGTTTTCTATAAATTCTTTCTCTTCTTTTGAAGTAGCGCTATTGTTGGAATATTTACTAAACCATTTTTGAATCTTTCCATCATAAGTCTTCTGAGGGTTTTTAATATTGATAATTGATATGGGGGTTGGATTTGGTCCTTGGGACACCCCTCCTCTGAAAAGGTATTTATGGATTTTAGCTGAATCATAGTCCTCCAGTTCAACCCCTTTAAATCTTTTCTCATCAAGATTTATTTTTATTAAAGCTACTTTTCCCCCCTTCTTAAAATTCGGCTCTTTGATAAGTATATCTAGATCTTTTTTTCCTGATTTGGCTATTCGCCATTTCCCAATGTCTCTTATTGCTGATAACATATAAACTCGGAATTGAACCTAAAATATAGATTGATCATTCATCATCACCCACATGCTTCTACCCGCCCGCTTCTGCGCCCTTATTTCCATAATCCCTTTCCATTTTCACCCTTCCATATCCGACCGCCGAACACCTCGCGCCCTTTCGCAGCGTCCGCAGCCTGATACCATACAAACAACCCATCTCCTTATATATCTTTTGAAAGCGATGTGAAAGTGTATTTTGCATTCGATGGAGAAGTTATAATAGGGCCAGAGAAGTTCGGTGTATAAAGACAGTTCTTGCCGCGTCAGGATTCATTGGACTTACGACATATGAAGTGAAATCGGTAATAATTAAGTACTTTCCATCCTATTAGAACATGTATGTTCCCCACGACGCGCATGAGAAGATTGCGCTCATCAAAATTCAGGCCGCTTGTCCGTGAAACGACTCTTGATGTCAAAGACTTGATATGTCCAATATTTGTTGATGAAACAATATCAGAACCTCTTGAAATTAATTCAATGCCGGGCGTTTTTCGCCAGTCTCTTAAAACTGTTGCCAGTGAGGCCGCAGGTATTTCAAAGCTCGGTATCCCAGCAATAATTATTTTTGGTATCCCCGATGAAAAAGACGAGACAGGAACCCACGCATATGGTGACGATGATGTTGTCCAGGAAGCTGTAAGGGCTATCAAAAATAAAGTGGGAGATGACCTGATCGTGATCACTGACCTTTGTCTTTGCGAATACACATCCCACGGCCACTGCGGCATGGTAAGTGAGAAGCATGAAATCCTCAATGATCCCACGCTTGATATCCTGGGAAAGACAGCAGTGAGCCATGCCAGAGCCGGCGCCGATATTGTTGCGCCTTCGGGAATGATGGATGGAATGGTGGGGGCGATCCGCAGCGCTCTTGATGATAATAATTTCATGGACGTTCCAATTATGTCCTATGCAGCAAAGTATTGCTCGGTGTTCTATGGCCCGTTCCGTGAAGCAGCAAGCTCTGGCTTTTCATTTGGAGACAGGGGTTCATACCAGATGGACCCTGGAAATTCCGATGAGGCGATTCGCGAAGTTGAACTTGATATTCAAGAAGGCGCAGACATAATTATGGTCAAGCCCGCAATGACATATCTTGACATCATTTACAGGGTAAAGAAAAAATTCAAGATACCAACAGCGGCGTACCATGTCAGCGGTGAATATTCGATGATAAAAGCGGCAGCACAGAATGGCTGGATCGATGAAAAGAGAGCTATGTATGAATCGCTGATATCGATAAAACGCGCTGGCGCAGATATGATATTGACATATTTTGCGAAAGATGTAGCTCTTGATCTGAATTCAAAGTAATGCCAGGATATAACAGGCACAGGATATTTAATTACATTATTTTTTTCGCTATTGTCTTTGTCCTTTATTATAAAAATATCTTTAGTTTCACTCCGGGAATGTTGCTTGCGATAGGTCTGGGATTTTACATAGGTACGGAATTTTTAACTCCTGATCTTGATACCAATAGCACAGCCTATAAAAGATGGGGAAGGCTAAAAATCCTTATGCTTCCCTATAAGTGGTTATTCACTCACAGGAAGAGTTCTCATGATATTCTTTATGGGGCGATTGTGAGGATATTGTACATCAGCGTAATAATCCTGGGATTTTATTATCTCATATTCAAATCACTTCCACAAGAATTGGATTTATCACCAGTATATGGAATCATTTTTTTATTTGGAATAATATCAGCTAATGCCCTCCATGTGATCCTGGATAAGATCATGTGAACTACCCCTTGCTTTCACAAGGGGCCTTCCCACGTCATAGCCTCTCTATTGAGATTGCTTAGTTGGGCTTGAATTCCGGCAATACCTGCCGTACTACTTCTATTCTTGATTAATATCGCAGATACCATTTTTTGTATTTGCAATTTTTCAAATAATACATGAGAATGTACTTCTTTCTGGAATGCTGTCTTTGACAATGGTAGCTGATTGGCCTGGTCATAATAGTTTATCCATTCAGGTTTTCCCCAGGGGAATACATCGAATGATTGTTTCAGTCGGTTAAGCTCTGCTTGCCGCTTTCGTTCTGCAAGAGAATCATTATAGAGGTGTCTGCATGTTGTGAGAGTTCTCTTAAGATCTACTTCTTGCTTCTTGTTTGGGTATATCCGAAATTGAAATGATTTTCTCATGGTATCTGAACAAACTATATATGGTTTTGATACTATATATCACTATGCCTATCCCTTAAAATGGTATCTGAACAATTCCTTTTTTGGGATAGGTATTACAATTGCAAAGGGTCTGATTCATCCCTCCCGGGAGGGGTCTTCTAAAAAGTGGCATCAAATGGTTCACGAAAATATAATTTTTGGTATAGACATTGCTAAAGGTTCTTCACATGCCAGGGAAAAACCAGCCTATGCCGTAGTGATACTCAAGAATGGGGATGCCGGGCATCACAAAATGGTGAGCCTCCATAAATTCATGCGAATGGCCTGGAAAGAAAAACCATCATTGATCGCTGTTGATAACATATATGAGATAGTTTCCGATAAGCAGGACCTTATTTCGTTCCTCGAGAAATTACCTCCCAATACTAAACTTATCCAGGTCACAGGAGGTGAGCAGCTTCTACCGCTTACAAAACTTGCACACCAGCAGGGATTATCCTTTGATAGGTTTGACCCAAATGCAGAAGCACTCATATGCGCGCAGCTTGCGCAAATGGGTGTGGGTTATGAAGTATCGGCATTTGAGGATAAAACGGTTATCAAGGTCAGCAGGGGGCGCTCACCAGGAAGGGGAGGGTGGAGCCAGAACAGGTACAGGCGCAAAATGCATGGATATGTCAGGCAAAGAGCAAGGGAGATAGAAGATTCCCTGAATGAATTGTCAAAAAGCATGGGATTGGCTTATTCCCAGAATATTACAGAGAGGTTCGGAGGATATTCAAAAGCTGAATTCATTGTGGATGCGCCAAGAAACCAGATCCATATCGGTTCGGGAAAATATGGGGATGTTCAGGTAAGTGTAAAAGGTATTGAACGTGATTCCCTGGTTTTTAAGCCGCTAAAAGTGAAAAAAAGAGATTATATCATAGTTGGGATAGATCCTGGCACTACAACAGCTATTGCCGTTCTTACACTTGATGGCGAATTGCGAAAGCTTCACAGTTCAAGGACTATTTCGATACCGGAAGTTATTGAAATGATCGCACAGGAAGGAAGACCTCTTGTTATCTCAAGCGATGTGTTCCCTACCCCGAATGCGGTTGAAAAGATCCGAAGGGCGTTTAATGCCGTATCAAGCTCTCCTTTTGAGGTACTCTCGGTTGAAGATAAGATCGAGTTTGCAACCCCATATGGTTACTCGAACAACCATGAACGTGATGCCATTGCTGCTGCTGTATCGTTTTATCGCAAAAACAAAAATAAGTTCGAACAAATCAGAAAGAAAATTCCGCATGGAGTGAATGCCGGCGAAGCGATAGCCCGGGTCGTAAGGGGAAAATCTGTGGAAGCTGTGATTTCAGGATTGACCAGAAACCAAATCAAAGAGCCTCAGGTCCAGGCAGTTCCTGAAAAAAGAGATGAAGAAACATTTCATTTGAGGGAATCCATCCGCAAATATGAAGAGATAATCAATGAAATGAAGACAAAACAGGAATTTTTTGAAAAAGAGATTATCCTCAGAGACGAAAAGATCCGGGAATTAGAAGAGCTGATAAAAAAGCAGCGTTCAGATGTATACAAAAGACTCAAAAAAGACAAAACAATGCAAATCCGGGATATGGATATCCATAGATTACAGAACAAGATATCTGAGAAAAACAGGAAAATTTCAGAATTAAATGAAAGGATCCATAAACTGAAAAGAGTCCGAAGGCTTGAAATAAGCGGCCGTGTTCTTCCTGTAAAGATAATATTTTCTTTTACGAAAGACAGTATACTCAAAACCCAGGAAACGGTGGGAATAAAAAAAGATGACATCATATTGTTGAAGGATGCCAGTGGCGGAGGGACAATTACTGCTAAAATGCTTGCCGACTTTGGGGTGCGGGCGGTCATCATCTGCAACGATATGTCGCATGCTGCGCAAGAAGAGCTTTTTAACCTTGGTGTGCCTGTTTTAAGGGCAAAGGATGTGAATATACAGTTTGACTCAATAGAAGAGCTTGCTGTGATCGATCCTGATGATATGAGAAACGCATTAGTTGACTGGAATAAGAAAGCGCAACAACGCATGGTGGAGGCAAAAGAACAATGGCTAAAGTCGCTGGTCGATGAGTACAGGAGCGAGAGAAGAAAAGAGATGAAAGATTGAATAAGATTATTTTTAAAATAATATAAGATTTTTATAGGATAAGTTTAAGTATTTTGCAGATTAAATTGAACATCATCTATCATTATAAATGATTTAATAATGATGATGGTGATGAGAAGAGGATTCATATGGTAGAAAAAAACGTTTCAAAAATACTTATAGGATTAGTTTTTGTGCTGATAGCATTGCAGGTAATTCAACCAGCAACGTCAAAAGCGCCTGATTTACCTAACAACTCATGTGCTGATTGCCACCGCCAATTGCTTTTTAGTTCAGAATCACAAAGGCAATTCATCGATATTCGCATCAAGCATCTTGAAAGCGGTATTTCATGCTCGATCGTTTGCCACGAGGATAAGCTCAATAAATCAACGGGCAGCACTTATGCATTGTGGTCAGTATCCACACATGCTCTTTTTGAAGTCACATGTGAAAAATGCCATGGGGGAGACCCGTTAAAGGTCTCGAAGCAGGAAGCTCATAAGGGTATTTCAAACATAAGTATACAACGCGCGAATACCCCTGAAATGTGTGGCAAATGCCATACGGCAGAGCTTGATCAATTCAAGAACTCAGAGCATTTCAAGCGGCTGGAATCCAACCAGGAAGGACCCGCACCCGCCTGTATCACATGTCACCAGGCGCACAGCGTCCGGGTTTTAACAGCATCCGAAATCGAGGATTTCTGCAGCAATTGCCATAATAACATTACAGGTATAAATCCCACAGTGCCAAAAAGAGCTGAAAGTGCTCTCTCTTCCGTAAAAGAATTGCAGTTTGAGATATCAAAAGCAAGAAGCTCCGTCATTTTGGCAAAAGCAAATAATAAGGATGTGACGGCCTCTGAGGCTGATCTTGAATCAGCAATGACCATATTGAAGGATATACCTTCTGTCTGGCACAGATTCAACCTCACGTACTTTGATACGGAAGTCCAGAAAGGATTAATTGATGCAAAGAATGCAGAAAAAGCAATGCCAGAAGAAACGGCACCGCCTGTAACACCAAAAGCCCCAGGATTTGAAGTGCTTCTGATGGTATCGGGTATCCTCGCAGTATATCTATTAAAACGGCATTGAATAATCATCATAAATAATATATTAAGAAAAGGTGATTGAATGAGTACAAGAAAAACGATAATATTAGCTGGTTTTATATATTTATTAGCCCTATTTGCCGCACCTGGTTATGCGGCAGACAATTCATGCCTGAGCTGCCATGAGAAACTTACAGCTTTCAATGAGAAAGAAAAAGAACTTAATGATATAAGAATAAAACATTTACAGAGAGATGTAGCATGTTCTCTTGAATGTCACGCCACTACTATTGATAAAATCGCAAAAAGCAATTATGAGCAGTGGACAAATTCAAAACATGCATTGTTCAATATCACATGCGACAATTGTCATGGCGGTAATACCAGTTCAGATGTAAAAGAAATAGCCCATACTGGAGTTTCACGGTCATCTGAATCCAACAGTTCAGTGTTCTACAGGAATGTGCCCGATACGTGCGGCAAATGCCATGAAGATGAATTGAAACAGTTTAAAGATTCCAAACATTATCAGAGATTAAAGGCGCTAAAACAAGCCCCATCATGCGATACATGCCACTTGCCCCATGAATTCAAAGTGCTAAATGCCAGTGAATTCCAGGATCTGTGCAGCAGCTGTCATAATATTGATATGAAAATTGCCCCTGAAATACCGGAGCAAGCTGTGAACGCATTCGAAAATGCTGAAAAGCTGAAGAATGAGATCCGGATTGCAGATGCTGCCTTAAAGCAGGCAAAACTGCAGGGAAAAAATGTCACAGTCGCTCAGAAAGAACTGGATGCAGCAATAGAAATCCGCGACAATCTTCCCATTTTGTGGCATAGTTTTAACCTGCCGCACTTTCAAAATGTGACAGATAATGGCATTATTTATGCCAGGACTTCACAGGCTGACTCGGGTTTACCCCCAACAAAGCCTACAACTCCCGGATTTATGGCAATACTATCAGTTACAGGAATAATTTCAATATACCTGCTAATACGCAGAAGATAAAGAGGTGTAATTAGAATGAACAAAAAACGAATAAATCAAATCATACTGCTAGTTGCATTAGTTCTACTGTTATTTGTACCCGCTTTGACTTCGGCCAGACCCGAATATGCAGCCAAGGAAAGCAGGAATTGCCCATATTGCCATACAAGGGATGGTCCGCCGCAGCTAAACGAGGTAGGTGCTTATTATGCATCCCACAATCATTCATTGGAAGGTTATGTTCCAACGCCTCAGCCAACACCAACTCCTGAACCTGAAAAGGAGATCGAAATAGGAGTTCATATGACAACATGGGATGTTGGACTGCGAGGATTGGCGATTATCCTGCTTGTACTTGGCATAGTTTATATAATAAGGTTGTGAGTGAATCATGCATATTGAGAAAATCGAATATGGGCCGGAAAAAGAAGGCTTCTGGTCTCAGGTTGCTTTTGCATTGATAATTCTATTGACACTTGCCGCGGCAGGAATTACAGGTATCATTTTCTTGAAAATATTATCAAGCGATGCCGAGATTGCATCTACAAGGCAATTTATCGAAGACGTAGGAAAGTTATTTGCATATCTGCTGTTTGACCTGGCAGCTATCATTTATCTATATGTTAAAGGGCTGCTGCAAGATGAATACGTTACCACACTGGAGTGAAATCCATGGAAGATAAGATCACTTTTACAATTACAAGAAGGAAGCTTACTGAAATTATTATGGGACTTGTTGCATTATTCTTTGCAGGAGGTGCTCTGGCATCGATATTGAAATACCTCTGGCCTGCGACTGCTGCAAAAGGAGAAAGTGTTGAAATAAAAATCGCAAACGTAGATGAAGTGCCAGCCGGCAGTGTCAGGAAATTCATGTTCAACGGAAAAGCGGCTGTACTCCTCCATATGCCAGCGGGTTTTCGTGCGTTCGGATCTGTTTGCACACATCTGGGATGCATTTCCTACTGGAAACCGGATGAGAATATAATGTTCTGTCCATGCCACCTGGGAAAGTTCGACCCCAATACTGGCGCCGTAATATCAGGACCGCCCCCATCACCTCTCCCGGCAATTGATGTAGTCGTGAAAGATGGGGCAGTATATGCCCTTAAATGGAAAGACCCTGCATATGTAAAAACCATTTCGTTCTATGCCGGAGCTGCGTGAGGTGACTGTATGAATCTGGAAGACAAAATATACAAATGGTTCGATGACAGGTTTAAGTTAAAAGAATTACTGACTCCAATAATCAAGCATCCTGCTCCGGAGTATGCAGTGACAAATCCATTGTATTGCCTTGGAGGAATTGCTTTCCTGTGTTTCCTGATACTTGTTGGTACGGGTGTATTCCTGGCAATGTATTATAAGCCCACGCCGCTGGAAGCATATAAGAGCGTTGAACATATCATGACCGCAGTTCCCATGGGAAGCCTGATAAGGAGCCTTCATCACTGGGCTGCGAACACGATGATAGCCGCGGTAATGCTTCATATGATGCGGATCTTCTTTATGGGCGCATATAAAAAACCGCGGGAATTGAACTGGGTTGTAGGTGTTTCACTTCTTTTGATCACCACCACTTTCGGTTTCTCAGGATATCTACTGCCATGGGACCAGCTTGCGTTCTGGGCAACAAAAATTGGAACAGGGATTGCAGGGTCGATACCAGTCATAGGTCAATATATTTCCTTAATACTGGTAGGAGGGACAGACATTGGCGCTGAAACAATGACAAGATTCTTTGCCATACATGTAATGATCCTTCCTATAACCATTGCAATTCTCCTGTTACTGCATTTTGCTATGGTCAGGATACAGGGAATTTCAGGGAGGCTCTGATATGTCATTGATAGAAATTGAAAAATATGAGGTGGAAGAAGAGCGCCATGAACCTGTCAGGATACGTGGATTTCCGTTTTTTCCGCATTTCCTGCTTCGTGAAGTAGTGGTGATGTGCTTAATTACAGGAAGCCTCATATTGATGGCCTCACTTTACCCGGCGGGTCTCCTTAAACCGGCTGATCCATTCGATACGCCAACTCCAATTTATCCCGAATGGTATTTCCTTTATGTCTTCGGGTTCCTCAAATTCTGGACATGGAATATCGGGCCAATAGAAGCAAAAGTGATCGGTGTGACTTTACCAATGGTATTATGGTATGGCCTTCTTTTCATTGTGCCTTTCATAGACAGGAATCCGTCAAGTGATATCAGAAAAAGAAAATTCGCAGTTGCCATGGGTGTTATTGCCATCCTTGGAATTCTGTATTTCACATACTTTAGTATTGTCTATCATTGATGAAAATGCCAAGATCAAAACATGATAAAATAGATTCAATATCTAAATTCATCGGCCTGATACTACTCGCAGTGAGTATAGATAATGTATCAAAGGGCAATTATTATATTGCCCTGTTTCTTTTTGGATTGGGTGCAATAATAGGAATTTTACCGATATTCATCGAAGTTGAGACCCCTGTTTAAGTTTGTCTTTTAATTTTTTCCCGTTCACTTTTCCACTTGAGATAATTTCTCCATCCACTTCCACAATCGGTATCTGATGTTTGAACTTTTCATAAGCAAATGCGTCTTTTTCAATATCTACTTCCTCTAAGGTAAAATGAAATTCACGCCTGATGATCTCAAGTTCCTCTTTTGCGATCAGGCATAAATGACATTCTTTTTTAGTATATATGGTCACACTCAACATAATAACTGTAAATATTCCCTAATATTCCCGTATGATCTCATAATTGGAAGTCCTCTCTACCGGTATCCTTCCTGCATTCCTGATTAAATAAATAAGCCTGTCTTTTGGCATATACTCAGGTGCGGCCCCGCCTGCTGCATGAGTGATGCGCTCTTCCATGACAGTGCCGTCGATATCATTAGCGCCATACGCAAGGGCGATCTGTGACATTTTTCCACCCAGCATTACCCAGTAACTTTTTATGTTATTGACATATCCATTCAATAAAAGACGCGCCACTGCAATCGTTTTCAGGTCTTCAAATCCTGTTGGTCCTTCTGTAACGATCCCATTTTTTTGAAGATATGTATTGTCAGGATGAAATCTTAATGGTATGAATGCCTGGAAACCATGTGTTTTTTTCTGCAATTCCCTTATCCTCAGGATATGGTCCACAATATCCTCATGAGTCTCAATATGACCGTAAAGCATCGTAGCATTGCTTTTTATTCCCAATCCATGTGCGATTTCCATGATATTGAGCCATCTTTCTCCGCTAATTTTATCCGGACATACCTGTTTTCTTGTTCTTTCATTGAATATCTCTCCCCCACCCCCCGGAAGGCCTGTGAGCCCGGCTTTTTTAAGACGCAATAATACTTCCCTTACACTCATTCCACAGATTTGGGATAGATGTGAGATCTCAACAGCAGTATATGCTTTCAAAGACAGGGCAGGATATTTTTCATGGATCTTTATAAGGATCTCCTCATAGTATTCAAATGGCAGTTTTGGATTAAGTGACCCTACAATATGAAGCTCAGTTGCACCATTGTTTGAGGCTTTTTCCGCCTTTTCCATTATCTCATCAATACTTAATGTGAAAGCTCCATCTTGCCCTTCTTCCCTGAAATATGCGCAGAACTTGCATTTTGAGTTGCATACATTGCTGTAATTTATGTGACAGTTCGTAACGAACATGACGTGGTCGCCAACTGTTTTTTTCCGGACATTGTCTGCAAGTGCGCCGATAAGTGACAGGTTCCTTGATTTCATAAGTAGCAAACCATCATCAAAATCAAGTTCCTCCGATGACTGTACTTTATTTATTATCGTTGATAGATCTTCCATCAAAATCTCCTTATACTCAAAATATAGATAAGAGCATTGTTAAAATGATTCATCTATTTATTATTTATTGATACATTTATTTGTTAGTTCGTTTTTCTTTCTCCAAATATTTTTGTTCCTAACCGGATCATTGTCGCGCCTTCTTCAATAGCAATTTCATAATCATGACTCATACCCATAGACAATACATTCAGGTTTGTTTTTTGTTTAATATTAAATAGTCTTTTAAAACAAGTTCTGGGATCATCCTTTGAGGCAATGGTCATAAGACCTGTAATATTAACATTTTGAAGTTGTAATTCTAAAACTTTTTCGTAAAAATCATCAAACTCTTCAAAATAAATGCCATGATAATTAGAATCCGGGGAAGTATTTACCTGGAACATAACATCTATTTTCGTGCCAAAACTGTCGATCTTTTCCAGGAGTTTTATTGAATCAATGGTTTGAATAACATCAAATATTTCGACAGCTTTTCTGGCTTTATTACTCTGGAGATGCCCTAAAAAATGTTTTCTTATATTAACTGAATGTATATATGGATATTTTTCATAAGCCTCCTCTACATAGTTCTCGCCAATCTGAAAGATCCCCGCATTAATTGCAGAAATTATTTCATCTAATGTTCTTGTTTTTGTAACGGCAAGAACTGAAATATTTCTATTTGAATTGATTATTTTTCTTGCATTATTTTGTATTTCGTCCAGGCTATGAAAACTATTAACAGTATTAAAGTGTGGAACGAAATTCCGGTTGTTCTTCTTTCCCATATTGGCTTCTTGTTCCAAATTTAATGCCTTGTTTATCATAAATTGAGTGAAGTTGTGCTTTTTCTTTATTATAATATTGATTCATGCTCTTTAAAATACCGGCTTTAATAACAATGGACACACAACAACTAAAATATCTGCCGGAATGGCTTATTTGATTCATGGAGTAATCGCTGCTGGCAGGTTTCATTATAATCCAATAAAAGTTTTAGGACAGAAAAAAATTTCAAAATTGAAAAGGAATATTGTTTTGCTTAATAAGGTTGGAAAGTTATGCCCGTGATAATGGTGACATTGATTGGCTTTCGATGGTTGAATCCCATGATGAGGATTACGCCTACAAAGACTTCTTGAAGTCGGTTGATACGGTGATTATGGGACGCAGGACATATGATCAGGTGCTGACATTTTGGGATTTTCCTTACAAGGATTCCAATTCTATTGGGCAAGGGAATTCTGCTTTTTCGCAGTAACAGGCCAGAAATTAGACTGCAACTGTGTCGAAATGTTGCCTATCTATCAGGGCTGGTTCAGCTTTCTTATGATCAAGCTAGACCCAAAAAAACAATTATCCATTAAAAAATAATACCCTACAATTTTATGACAAAAATGTAGTATTTATTCAGCTTTGCATCTATAGTTGTAAAGTTGCGCCTAAAGTCTATGTATTGCGAGTTTTTTTATCGGTCTGTTATTATCTTAACATTACCGTTTGTTCCATCCACTTCTATCAAATCCCCATCTTCTAGAGCAGCGATAATACCTTGAACGTTTACTACGCAAGGAGTTCCATACTCACGAGCCACAATAGATGCATGGGACAGCACTCCCCCCATCTCTGTAACTACCGCTTTTGCAATAGGGAACAGAGTTGACCACATGGGGTCTGTGGCTGGAGCTACAAGGATTTCTCCTGCCTTAAATCTTCCAAATTCTTCAGGGGAATTAATGATTCTCGCCCTTCCCTCCACGATACCGGAACTTGCGGCATAACCTGTAAAGACTTTTTTAAGTTCTGTGGCGACATTATCTTTGACCATCTCAGGCTTGAACTTCTCTACAAAAAAATCAGGAACAACGTATCTAGAATTTCGTTTTCTATCTGCTTTTCTTCCATCTACGATATTTTTGGAATCAATCTTTTCCCGGCTTAAAAGTTTTTTGATTTCGGGTATAGTCAGGTAAAATATGTCCTTTTGTTCTTCCAAAATTCCCCTTTGTGCAAATCTCCTACCCAGTTCAAGAACATGCCTTCTTGAAAGTGTTATACCCATTACAACATGATATCTATTCTCCTCCCTTAAACGCATAAAATTTGTATAATTATTAAGAAATTGTTTGAATTGTTGCTTTTTGACAAATGATAAGCCTTTATTGTTTAATATATCTTCTATAGCATCTTCCCTTATTTTTTTCTGACGGCTTACAACATCTTGCGGAGATGTCATTCCTTCCGTGACGTAGCCCTTAATAATTTTCAATATAGCTTCTGGATTTTCATAGTATCGTGGGCTTTCAATACAGGTTTCATATAGCCCCCTGTGACCGAATTTATACAAGAATTCATTTAACATTCGTTTGAAAACCGGGTCTGATATTTCATCATCTTTCTTTTCTAATTCAGATTCCAAACCATTATCTTTTACATATCCAGCAAGTCGCATTAGTTCAAGAGCTTGGTTTGCAGATATTATATTATTCGTGCCGGTTACCAATTGATTGATAATATCATCAGGGTTTTTAATATCTGCTATGCCTTTTAACAATTTCCTTAATTCCCAATAATTATAATTCAATCCTGCGACAATTATTAAGGTTACGTCGTTTCTTGTTAATTCATCAAGAGAATCAAAATATTCCAGAGCCTCTATATCCGTTAGGTTTTTTAGGTTTTTATTAAAATCAGTCCTGTACTTATCATTTCTCATTTTAAAAGAATTATCTGTTATTTTGTTGATATTGGTAACATAATAAACTGATTTAATGACAGAGAACATTATTTTTATTCTATCAATGATAGATAATTTAACATGATTTTCTATCATTGTGGGATGAAATCCCCCATAACTCATTTTAGTCATTTTTGGGTCTAAACCAAAGTCAGACACCATTTTCATCGTGATATCCATATTATAATATAACCTTCCATAGAAAACCTTGGTGAATTCAGTATCTTCATGTAGGAGTTTATATCCCATCTTTTTTTTATATTGCTCTAAGAAAAATGATTTATTAGCTATTTCAAAAGCCGATTGGGTTATAGGATATGGAAGTTCAGATATGACCTCTTTTAGATTCATCCTTGACCATGTTATTTCGTTTTTTCCGTTCCCTAAGCTCATTCTCCTCCTTTAAATCTTGACTATATATAATCAAGATATACTATTTATCTAAACGCGCGTGTACATATATATTATCGTGATGACATACGTAAGGTATGCGTATGTATAACATTATGAAAGTAAACTGCGAATGTCAATTGTGGTGGGATTAATTGAATAAGCACCGCGTCAACACTACGATCTCTGCAAAATACTGGGAGATACTAAAAAAGCGTACTGAAAAATTTGGGACTCAGCAAAAGGTCTTAGAGGCTGCTCTGGAAAGTCTAGAAAATAGCTCAAAACAAAATCCTCTGTCTCCAGAAGATGATCTATTGTTGCGATATCATAAGGAATATGGGTTTAATTTATGTGTTCTTCACAAAACTATCATTAAAGAGTTTCTTAAATTTGGCGGCTTTGATCAAATAATTAAGATAGTAGATGTAATGAACATGACAGAGACACAGGTTGTCTTTTTCTGCAAAAAACCTCTGAAAGAATGCAATCTAAGGGAAATTATGGAGGCAATAGTTCATAACTTTAGGCTAGTAAATATATTCGATATAGTAGAATATGAAGATTATGATACCTTTTATTTGTTAAGTATAACTCACTATCTTGATTTGGGGGCAGATAGTCAAACGTCTCTTAAATTACTTTTTGAGAAGTTGTTTGAAAAATGTGGAGTGACAACCGAATCTGAACTATCTGAGAATAACTTATTTATGAAAATATACAAAAACTCAAAATAAAACGTCCGAAATTCTTAATTCATCAGACATTCTAAACATAATTTATTTGTTATTCATAAACAACTCATTTGAAAATTCCCCCTTCCCCGGACCCTCCTTCATCATAAAAGAATAAAGAAAGTAAACTGCATAAAATACTAAATTATACGACATTTTCACGATATCATGTCCAGAGCCTAATATGAGTGATAGAATAATATAGAATACAAGAGAAAAAGGTTTTAAATTATGGTATCCTACATTCTGAGGATCTGAATCATGAAGGATAAGCATAGAACAGCAGCATTATACGCAGCAGAACTCTTCCTTTTGAAAAATGGGTACAATTTCAATTATAGTCCTGAAGAGGCTTACCAATTCAGAAAAGAACTTTACGATAGAAGATTGCGTGAGTATAAAACCTATGAAGAAATGCCTGTAAGAATATTAAAAGAAACTGATAATCAAGTATTTTCAGTATGCATGGAGTTCATTAAGGAACATGCAAAGCTATCCCAAAATAACTGATACCTCATAATTCAACAGAAAAAGAATTCCATGGTGGATTCTTCCACCATAGAGGTTCAAGTTCCTTTTGCATTTTCTAATCAGTTACCCTTTTCTCCATGCAAATCCGAGATATTGTGGGTTATACGAGCACCTGAATTTATTGACCTTCACAGTATACGTCCCCGTAAACGCAGGTGTGAACTCCACAATCTCATAGGTATTGTCGTAACTGGATGAACCTACAACAAGTGCACCAGATGGATCATAGATACTCAAATCCAAGTCTGCGCCCGGTTGAGAAGCATAACTCACATAACTAGGATCATTGTCCCAAGCTATTGTTACACGAGTTTTGACATCTGCAGTGAGGGGCATGGTTGTAAGTGTTAGCGGAGAGGGCGAATCACAATTATAACCTATTCCACCCCAGTTGCCATTTCCTCCTTGAACAACATCGTCCGCTCTATCTGTCTGTATCTGACCAGCACCATCTTTTTCACTGAGGCGCGAAGCGCCTTCAATATTCTGCCATGCGGTTGTCATGATGATCGCCTTTACAACTTCAGGCCAGATTTCAAGGGCTGGCTGGCGCTGCATCAACAATGCCGCCTCACCGGCCACCATTGGGGCTGCAAAACTTGTCCCGCTACCGATATTGCCTATCCATGGATACGCATTCGTGGTACTGATGATACTCGTACCAGGAGCTACTACCTCTGGTTTTTCACGGTCACCATGAAGAGATATGGGATTTTTCCAGCTTGAATACGTAGGAATTGTATCGACCCCGCCAGGAGTGTTCCAGTCATCAGAAGCACCCACCGCGATTGCATTGTATGCCAGAGCTGGACTTGTTACATATCCGTCGCCAGTTGGATTATCTGGATAATAAGGTTCGCCTCTATTTCCCGCAGAGAAAATGACTGTGCGCCAATTATTGATCACCATATTGTCATAAAACCGGTCCAGAGTTGTCAACAGCCCGTCTCCGATCTTTGAACCCCAGCTATTGGTGAGTATCTTTGCACCCCAGTCTTTAGCCGCGGTCGACCGTGACATCAATTGATTGCCATCTCCGGTGCAAGAGCCTCCAACCCATAACGATGTTCTGGGTGCAACACCAAAGTATGATGGATTATTACTTTGAATGACCCCTGCTACTCCAGTACCATGCCAGTTGAGACATGAATACGTTAGATCCTGATACGCTATCGTAAGATATGGATTGGCCGTTGCAACTCGACCTCCAACTTCGATCTCTCCTGTCTTGACACCAAAGCCATCTATACCGCGGTTACGGACAATGTCTGCTTTTATAGTTGGAACAGCCACATTCAGATGGTTTTCAGCATTTAATTCACTAATTTGGACAACTTCAGGTAATTTTGCAACATCTGCGATTTGTTCAGATGTCAAACTTGCGTAAACCACCGGTGCAGATGTATCCGATGTAACGTCGATATCTTTCTTTTTCATTTTATCTTTAAATTGGCTTGTTGCTCCTTTCACATTTGCTGCTACATTGGCATTGACTTGCTGTAATAATTTATCAACTTCAGCTGACGCTGCTAATCGTTCCTCTTCTGAGAGCGGTTTGTCCCCTCCATTTAGCTTAGGACGCTCAATCAATGGGGAAATTGGTTGGGTTGCCAACCACATACTTACTTTAAATTTCTCTGTCGTGCCCTTTTTCTCTTCGAGGCGTTTTTCCATGTCCGGCGATATTTTGCTGCTCTTGGAAGCTTTGTCAGCCAATATTTCATCAAATTCCGTAGAGGCAACGAAATTTTCATCTTTATCCAAAACAACTCTTATTGTTTCACCAGATTTTTTATTTAAGACTTTAAATTCTTTATATGAATCTACCTCGGCTGAACCAGCAATCTCAAGATCATTGATCTCTATTTTCTCGGTTTCAGCTGTCTTTTTCAATACTGTGGTTTCCAGATTTTCTTTTGCTGCAATTGCCCCATTAATAAGTAATATACTTATCAACAGACAAGTAAGCGGCAGTAATAACCTACCATACCTTTTTCGATTTTCATCACCACTGTTCATAATTATACTCTTCTTCATTTTATTATTCCTCCTTTAAAACTTGACTAAAAGTGATCAAGTCTTTTCATATTCTTTCATGCTCATGTACATATATATTATCGTGATGACATACGTATGGTATGCGTATGAATAACATTATGAAGGCAAACTGTAATGTCAATTGCATTGGTGGAATTAAATGAATAAGCACCGCATCAACACTACAATCTCTGCAAAACATTGGGAGATATTGAAAAAGAATACTGAGAACTTTGAGACACAGCAAAAAGTCTTGGAGGCAGCTCTTGAAAACCTTGAAAAAAGATCAAAACAAGAACATATACTATCTCCAGAAGATCAATACTGGATATCTGCAGGTGGAGAAATGAAATCTGCCTGCCTTGTACACAGAGCTATCTTTGAGGTTTTAATAGATACAGCGAACTTAGAGAGAATTATAGAGGTAATTAATAACCAAAAACCGACAGAGCACCTGATAGCACGTTATTACCAGAAACCTCTAAAAAAATGTAGTTTGAAAGAGGTGATCGACGGACTTATCTTTTTTATCAAAGTAGGAAACATTCCAGACGTGATAAATTGCACAGATGAAGGCAACTACTATATTCTAAAAGTGGTCCACACTCTAAATATTAAGTTTTCTAAAATGCTTGAAACTTTTATTAATAGTTTATTTGAAGCATATGGGATCAAAACTGAAAACGAGATTTCTGAAAAAGTTCTTTTCATAAAAATATATAAGAATTCGTAGTGCTGAGCTAAAAAATTCATATGAGGACTATTCAGGTTGTGTAGGGATACAAAATATGATCGACACTAAATTATGAGGTCTATTGACTTCTTTCTATCTAAATTGAAGGTTTATTGGATTGTAACCTCGTCAAACATTATTAGCATCCTTATTTTGGCATTAATACGTCTTTTTAAATGATAATACCTCCCTTTAAATTGACAATGTCATATTAAGGAAAGAGATATATCCCTTCTTTATACTGAAAATAAAGATTTTAAGATAGAAATATTGGCAAACAACGGTGCCTAATCACTTAGCGTATATTTACGGACGAATCGTGGTGGTACCTTACTATAGTAGCCGGTTGCGAATATCTTAAATGTAGTTTTAGTCCTGTTTGTTTAATTATTACCCGAGCTTCATACAAGCCTCATAGAGACACTAAAACGGTCAGAATAGTAAAAACAATAGCATTAACCTCTATTCTCTGAACCTTTGTGGTAAATTTTTTATTATGTCCAATAAATCTAGGAGCGTAGTGCAATACTTCCATGACTTTGTGGGAACAAAAATGGAATCAATTTATTATCGTTGCATGACCTCTTTTTCACCACCCCAGCAGGCATCTATTTTTGGACCGTCTTAGCTGATCGTTCTGCGGCGAGGAAAGGCACTCGTGGATCGAACAGAATATCTATAAACGCCTTCACCGTTTCCTCCCGGTTCCAGTCTCGCTGAAGCTCGCACATGAGCTGAGCCCAGCTTGTCGGATGGCCGCCGGCTTGAAAGATGCGTTCCAGCCCGGCCCTGTGCGCTTCGACCGACGTGCCGCCAACAGCATCGACGACAGGGTACACTTCATAACCCTCTCGCAACATATCGAGCGTGGGGAAGGTAGACAAGCTTCCGTCCACAATGCCGTAATGATGAGCTTCTTGCGGCCCGTTGCCCTGACGGCGGCCGCTAATTCCACATCCTCCCAAGCAATGATCGTGGTACGGTCAAGCGGCTCAATTCCGGTCAGGACCTTTTGCAGCTCTGGAATAGTTGGTTTGTTCACGCCGGTCTTGACGTTGACCGTCGAGAGGACAATCGGCAGACCTACGCCTTGCCCATCTTGGCTACGCGAACAATGTTCTCGACGAGCACGTGCTGATCCATTGAGAGAATCGAACTCACTTGAACCGGTTGGTAGTCAATGATGAGCAGGGCAGCGTTCTTAGGTGTCAATAAATGATCTTTGAGTTGATCACGAATTGTCTGGCTTGTCATACTATTTCTCCTTTTTGATAGTCTCATTGTTCATGCGGCCGTACCCTTTCGTCGAACTGTTATTAAGAGCACTGCTCTCTGCTTTCAATGGTTGACTAAATCGATTTTCTACTTCTATTCTTAACCCCCAATTAGATTTGGATATAATTATAGTTGTGCTTTCTCAGTACTAATAAGTTGCCTATTTACAGTAAAAACCATTATTCATCCCTCGCCTTCGAAAGGCTGGGGGTTCTTGATACCCGTTAACTAAAATTTGATGAATATATAAAGATCCGAAAACTTGGGAAAAATTGATATTGGTAAAGTCTATCTTAGACAAAATGAGATAATACAGAAAAGGAGCCAAGAATGAATTTTAATATTTTTCATGCATACGATATACGAGGAATATATCCGTCTGAAATCAATGAGGAGGCAGTTTATTCTATCGCAAAAGGATATATCTGCATTTTTAGACCAGAAAACGTTGTTATTGGCATGGACGTTCGCATTTCCTCACAATCTCTGAAAGAGTCGCTTGTAAAAGGATTTTTAGATGCAGGCGTTAACGTTATAGATATAGGACAAATAACGACAGATATGCTTTATTTTGCGGTTGGAAATTATAACTATTCGGGTGGAATTATTGTTTCTGCTTCTCATAATCCGAGAGAATATAATGGATTGAAAATGGTGAAACAAAAAGCAACAGCTATATCTTCCGACACTGGTCTTTTTGATATACGTGAGGCTATAAGGAACGGAAAAGAAAGAAAAATTTCATCCAGGAACAGAGGCACTTATGAAAGAAAAGAGATACTGGATGATTATATAGAACATGTATTGAGCTTTATTGACACATCATCAATTCGAAAGCTTGTGTTCGTTGCTAACGCAAATTTTGGATTTGTATGCAAACCAATAAAAATGATTATGGATCAATTACATCTCAATTTAATACCACTTAATTTCACACCGGATGGTTCATTTCCGAAAGGTGCACCTGACCCGATGCTGACCGAAAATCGTGCAGAAACTGAAGAGTTAATCAGAAAATCAAATGTAGATTTTGGAGTTGCATGGGATGCCGATGCAGATCGTGCGATGTTTTTTGATGAGGAGGGGAGATTTATATCGGGAGCTTATATTACAGCCTTTATATCGAAGATCATGCTGGAAAAGTATGGGAAAAATAATAAAATAATTTTAGATCCTCGTGTAATATGGCCCACTTTAAAAGTGGTGAATGAAATGGGAGGATATCCAATAATCTCTAAATGTGGGCATACCTTTATGAAAGATAGGATGCGTTCCGAGGATGCTTTGTTTGCGGGAGAGATGAGTGCTCATTATTATTTCCGGAATAACTTTTACGCTGATAATGGCGTAATACCTTTTTTATTAATTCTTGAATATTTATCTAAAGAAAATAAAAAATTCTCTGAAATAATATCTCCGTTTATGAAAGGGCATTATATGTCTGGAGAATTAAATTATAAAGTAAAAAATATCAAGAGAATAATTGAAAAAGTTCGTTCTCTATTTGGAAATAGAGGGAAAGAAGACTTTACTGATGGCTATTCGGTTGAAAGCGATGCATGGAGAATCAATATTCGCCCCTCTAATACAGAACCATTGTTGCGCCTAAATGTTGAAGCAAGAAAGGAAAAACTTGTAGAGAAAATAGTAGATGAGATTGAAGATATTATCAATGAACATTCAGTCTGATTGCCCTATTCGTCTTGATAACATTATTATCATGCTTACATATATTTTCAAATTTTAATAATTCGACCACCTATATATACCATTTATATCATCTTAGGTGCAGTGAGGATTTAATCCAATAGTACAGATAAATTCTCCTAGAATCTAGCTAACATGGCGGTGAAAATATGAATATGTGTATTTCTAAAAAAAAGGATTCCTTTGAACCGCATTACTTCGATTATAATGAAGTTGACAGAAAACCGGATAATATTGAGTATATTGTTCACAAGAAAAGATCAGCAATCAGTCGCAAAGGAATAATTGCAATACTCCCGGCATTTAATGAGGAGATCTCTATCGGCAGCATGGTGCTTCACGCAAGAGATCATGCAGAAAGGGTGATCGTTGTAGATGATGGAAGCTCTGACCGCACTGCTGAGATCGCTGGGCTTGCAGGTGCTGAAGTTATTCGCCATACGAAGAACATGGGGAAAGGCGTGGCTCTTAAGACCGGTTTTGATCTTGCGGGACAAAATGGCGCAAAGGTCATTGTAACGATGGATACAGACGGCCAGCATGACCCTGAAGAAATACCAAAACTTGTGGCTCCGATACTTCAAGGTGAGGCTGATATGGTGAATGGCAGCAGGTATATGAACGGAAAAGACCGGAATACGCCATTTTACCGCCGTGTGGGGCAGAATGTATTGGATAAAGCTACAAACTTTAACAGCGGACTTCAATTAACGGATACACAGAGCGGTTTTCGGGCTTTTGCCAAACATACGTTACCTGTTTTCAGATTTAAATCAAATGGTCTTGCCATCGAGAGCGAGATGCTCAAGGATGCGTCAAATGCTGGATTGATGATAAAAGAAGTGGAAATAGGTGTAAGATATGATGTTGACTGCTCAAGCGAGAATCCAGTAGCACATGGCCTGAGAGTCCTTTTGAAAATACTTGAAGATATTGAACTGAACAGGCCACTTTATTATTTCACCGCACCTGGAATAGTATTTTCAATAATTGGACTGGCAATGGGAATGAAATTTCTCCAGGATTTCTATCTGGGAAAAGGTTTGACGTTCGGGCCAACTCTCTTTATGATAATTCTAACACTTATCGGATTGTTCATGGCTTTTACAGGGATCATATTACATTCGATGGGCAGATTGTTCAATGAACATAAAAAGAAATGACAGAATCGAAAGGATAATTTCAGATATCTGATGTTCGAAAGCTTTATGAATGATTAGTATCATTATCATCATATATGAATTCCCTAATTAGACGGAATAGTAAAAGGCGATATAAAAAAGTTTCATTGATGGAGGATTTGAAGAGAATAAAGGGCGGATATAGACCACAAAACCATTTTTTTTCTTTATATAATATTATATCTATTTTCGTTATCTTCAAGCTCTTTATTAGACAGTTTTTGCGACATTATTTTCATCCAGGGGGAGATATGATTTCGCAGAATACATATTGTTATCTTACAAGAAATAATAATAATGATAATAGATATATACATTATGTCAGAAAAGATGTTACAAAATTAACAAAGTAATCACTAATATTCAGTTACTTCCACTGCTTTAATCCCATCCTCCCATATATACGCCCTTATCCCATCAGCCCCGGCGATAAGCCACAACAAAGGGGCATTTTCCATCGTCTCCCTGTCCCAGGGCGAAGGGATGGCACGTGATACTGGATGTGTGTGATAAACTCCCACGATCTCCTTACCATTTTTTTCGGTCTCGTTCCAGGCATTATAGAACTGCTGTGGGTCAAGCTCAAAACTTCTATTCGTGCGCTTCACATTTGTGATGGGAAGAGTTTTTTCAACATTGGCTATAAAGTCATTGATAGTTCCGATCATCAGGCCGCAGGCTTCGTATGGTTTGTTGGCTTCAAGTTCTGCCTGTATCAAATCAACCTCTGTGTGTGGTATTCTTAATTCCTGACATACTCCCCGCCCTATAAGAGCGGGGCTCGTATTGTGGCTCATATAACTCTCCATGAGCTATCCTGACGATGCATCGATGGCTGCCAGGCTGTGAAAGTCATGGGATTGGCGCGAGGGAGATATTTTTCAATAATTTTTGCCAACCTTTTAATTCCCTCTTCAATTCTTTCTTCGTTTGAATTCAAAAAATTCAACCTTAGTGTATTTTCTCCGCCCGCCCCAACGTAGAACGGGCTTCCTGGTACGAAAGCGACGTTTTCTTTTATTGCACGATTAAATATATCTATAGATGAGATTGTCTCAGGAAGCGTGATCCATAAAAATATTCCCCCTTCTGTAACCTTCAAGATTTCCCTGATGAACGACTTTGGGGTATTAGTAATCCTGTCTGAGAATAATTTTTTCATTTTTTTATTAACATCATCTCGTTACCATTTTTCATAAATTCGTACCTAACTCTATTTATAGATATTTGAAGGCACCCAAAGTCCTTATCGCGCATAATAAGCTCAATAAATCCCGATTTTTTCCCTTTCAAGTTTACAATCGGGAAAATACGGATTTCTTTTGATGTGATCCTGAGAAGCTCCAGAATAGTAATCTTATGGAAATCATAACTCAGGTGTTCCTCGTATAAAAACAAAAAATGTGATAATAGCGAGATATCAAATTGATCGTTTCCAAAATTCGTAACAGGATACTCAACTGGTACATACCTCCTTGTGCCGTATTTTCTAAAGTCTTCAATAAACAATTTATATGCTTTTTCCCGCTGATTTTTAAGCGATTCTATATTTTTGAAATTATTCCAGACAAACAAATCAGCTATTTCTGGCATCTGTTTGATTATCATATCAAGGTCTTGCTTACATTTTTGCTCTATTTCATAAGGGCTTAAACTGAAAATTTTATCTGAAGCAGTTACATTAAATCCTTGCCTATTTGCTTGCGCACAAAAGGAACTGACTCCGGATGCGACATCAAGAATAATTTCATTTCCATTCAGGTCATCCAGATCGAACATATTGTAATATTCTTCAAATGTTCGCCCTATCAGAGCGATGTTTTTTAAGTTCAATTGTTTATCCATGTTCCATTATGATTGAGTAAATTATTTATTTTGATCAATAATGTGTATTAGATTCTAATTTTGTTAATCATCTCTTATGATAATTTCTTGTTTTTTTAGATCCCTTTTCAATTCGTTCTTTACTAAATTCTCACCTATCAACATTGATAATGCAATTATCTCTTCCATAGTCTTGTTTGAATGTGATGACTTAATCTCATAATAAATAATAGTTAAACTTAGCATAAAAATTGCCATACGCAATAATCCTTAAATAGTCAATAATCTTATATTGACTTATGTTCCTGCCTTTAAATGATAAGCAGTTTGAGTTCTGGAGCCTCAGGCGCAGCGGCCTTCCCAGTATCAATATTGCCCGTTTGTTCAAAATATCCAAGCAGGCGGTTTCAAAGGCACTTATTACTATGGATGACCGGATAGAAAAGACTCTGCAGGAGATGGCGCGCGCAAATCAGATAGAAGTGGAAAGGGTGAATTCTGAACGCGGTATCCTGTTCGGTCACTCAGTGCCGTTTAATGCCAACGCCATTATTTTCGTATCTGCAAAGCATGGAATGCAGGTGTGGTACAAGCATGAAGGAAACTGCGGTGCATGCAATAGATATGCTCAGTGCATTGAATTGCTGTGGGACTTTGCAGATGAAATGAAAATCAAACTTGAGAAAACTGATGATCCCACGAAGCTGGCGGATGAATTGTTTGAGAAGTTGAGGTTAGCATGATGATGAATGTAATGGAAACGGTACGAAAAATGATGGGCTGGTGCCAGAATGCAGCAATGTTAAACAAACAGAGGAAATATTTATGGTATCTTATGATGGAAAGCATGTAGACAAAATAAAAGTTAGGGGATTCAGGGGATATTAAAGGTGGGTTTTTATTATGTCAATTTTAAATTGTTACAGACATCCTAAATTTGGAGATATATTAATAGCATTATCTCTATTTATCTTTTCATTTTTTATTCGATTATATGGAGGAGTATGGGATACTCAGGTTGCCAATGCCCCATACATATCAAGACAAGCAGAATACATTTACTCATATGGTCATCCAGCAGTTCCTGACCCATTTAGTTCTGCTCCATTATATCAACCGGGCATGGCATACCTTCTTGCATTCGTTGGCAAATTATTTGACTTCATTCCCATCAATTTTGGAATGTCAAGCATGACTCTGGCAGAAGGAGTGTTGCCTCCGTTCCTTGGCGCTGCAACAGTTGTGGTCATATTTTGGCTGGGTAGCAGATTATATAACTGGAAAGCTGGATTATTAAGTGGAGTATTCGCTTCAGTTTCCTCTTTCTTACTGATGAGGACAATGAAAGGATTTACTTTTCATGATGCACTTTCATTATTCTTGATTACATTAACAGTAGTTCTCGTAGTTAAAGCACTGGATATTTTACAAAATCCATTGCCTGAAAAAAAGAAAGAAAAGATTATTTACTTATTCTGGATATTATTGCCTGCCATTTCTATTGGACTCACTGGCTTTTCATGGGGTGGCTATTTTGTTATTCATGCAATCCTTATTCTTTATATTCTGCTAATTACCCTACACTATTTTGCAACTAAAAGGGCTTTATATCCCCTTTCCTCTTTTTTGACTTTGATCATAATTACGCTAATTTTAGGAACAATTCTTTCAAGTATTCTTTATCCCGTCAGGAATCTGGAAGAAATTACAAGAGCAATGCAGATGATGGGATATACATCGAGACCAATCGTATATATGTTCACCGCAGATCTCCAGCCTCCTGGTTTCCAGAGTTTGGAGATGTTTTTCGGAAAATATCTGATATTGGGAATTATGATATTAGTAGTCGGTCTTTATAGTTTATATTTAAGAAACAAAGGCTTTGGGTTACTTTTGATATCAGCCGTCGGGATTTCAATGATCCTGGGACTGACCAGATCTCATTTTATGGATATCTTTTCAATATTCGGATATGTAAGTATCGGAATAGGATTTATTGCAGTAATTGACGAGGCTGCCAAATTAGACTCAAGAAAAAGAATTGCTATTCAATTGTTAACTATTCTTGCAGCGATTCTACTGTTCTCATCTATTGCCGGACCATCCATTGATAGTATAAAGTTCTCCAGATTATCCAATGATTATCCGGGAATAGGGAATGCCGATATGATGAAGGGATACAGTTATATCAGAAATAATACTGCACCTGATGCTCTGATAATTAATTGGTGGGATTATGGCAATGATATTGGATATCGTGCACAAAGACGAACTGTAATTGACCAAATGTACATTGAAGATCCTGATGTAATCAATGTTTCAAAAATTATAATGGGATCTAATCGCACTGAAGGTTTGCAAATTGCCAGAAATTTTAAAAGTAAATATAATAATTCAGAAGTATATCTTTTGATTGGAAAATTCGACGGCATAATAGCTTTTGTTATTGAATCTTGTTCCATGGAAGGGAAGGAAGTATTCTATAATATTAACCAAACAGACTATATTGAAGCAATGACACCGGCTGCATCTGAAACAAATTATTATAAGTTATGGACAAATCAAACAATGGAAGGATACGACATTGTTTATGCAAATAAAGAGATGAAACTTTTTAAATTAAATATTTGATAAATCACGAAACTGGCGAACTGTTCGAGAAGGCAAGGATGCTAACATAAATGTAACGAAGATTATAAGAAAAACGATGGGCTGGTGCCCAAATGCTGCATTTGCGAACAAAAGTGACGAGAAATATATGATGTCTTATGAAGGAAAGTTTATAGACAAAATAAAAGGCATGGGATTCAGGGAATTCCTTAGCGTCCTGCATCTGGTGTTTGCAGCGTGGTTGATATTTACCGCACTTCGAGTTCTGGCAAATCCAATGATTTTCCTGTGGTGGTTCATGGACATAAATATCTTTTCTTCAGGGGTACTGCTGCTTGTAGGCATATCTTCGCTAATGATCTTCTTTAATTTTGTAAAATCTGCCAATGTCCACAGGATACTGGCACTGGTAAATATTGCCCTGCTAATTGCATTTTTACTATATCTTAGCCAGTTTCTGATTTCAAGTGAGTTTACATATTCTGTATTCGATAAGCCGTATATGGGCTATGCTTTCGGGCCTGTAACTTTGATCCTTTTTACACTTATTATAAGCATTCCAAGTACCCTGACTTTTTTCAGCAAACCTGTGGGAGAAAGGAATGAAAGATTCCTCACAGCAACTTTATTGATTCTTATTATCACTTTCGCATCTGTTGGTAGCTATTATCTATAATTCAACGATTTGATTGAAGTAATGATGTTTGCTGCCAAACCCGGCTTTAATGCACAGAATCAGGATCTAAAGACTCCTGAGGCTTATTTGGAGAAAATTATCAGGCCCACGATGGCATATAAATTCAATACTGGCGCAGATTTAAAGTACTTTGAAAAAGTATACGAAAATAAGGACGTTATAATTTATGACTTGAAATAGATCGACATCATCTATTTCCATTCTATATTTTGAAAACTGCTACATTTGCCCTTAAGATCGTCTCTTCTGGATTTTCATTGGCAAGATTCATGGGTTTTTTCATGCACACTACGGGTTGGGCGCTAAATGAAGAAGAAAACTCTTCCACTGTAAAGAACTCTTCTTTCGGGTGCGAGTGACCCAATAGCGATTCAGTTAATCTGCGCTGTCTGTCAATCTCTATTTCAGATGCTCCTTCTCGATAGTTAGGGAATCCAAAAACCATAATTCCATTTTTCTTGAGGTTTTTATGGATAAACTTCTTCATATCTTCAAAGAATATCTTTTTGTTTTTTTTGGGTGCCTGACCATTGCATAACGCGATCTCATGTTCTGAGCTTACTACCAATAGGCAGTCCGCAGCACAGGGCATTTTAGCATCCAGTGCTTCTTTAAAAGTCATCTTTAAGGGTATGTATTTCACTGACGAAAGCTGAGGAATTTCATTAATCGTGGTAGAGGGTTCAATATTGATCACCGTTGTTTCTATTCCCAGATTGTCAATAATCTTTGCACCAATTCCAGGACCGCCACCTATATCGATTATCACATCACCTTTATTCAGGTGACCTGAAAGGATATTTTTGACTAATTCGTGCATCACACTGATTCTTTTTGCAAAAGTATTTGTGTAGTCAATCCCGTTGAATTTGGTAATACTGTCCATAATAATATCTTAAAATAATGCTTTTCTAAATGCGCCTTGTTTACATAAGGATTATGACGTATACCAACCGCGATCGGTTCAACCAACCTTATTGTCCTCGTGCATGAACTCTTTCAACAGATCACATCACATTGGTCATGAAGCATCTCGCAGTCGCATCAGAAATTTTATATAGTGCATGGAATAATTAACATTATAAATATGGATATTTTATTGGTGGCAATAGTTCTTATGATAATATTCTTGGTTACTGTTGCCTATATCTTTTCAATATATAACAGGTTCAAGAGTTTAAGGAATGCTGGGGATGCAACGCTGTCCCAGACAAGAGTTGCGATGAAAAAGCGGCTTGACATGATAGAACAGCTTGTGGAGGCAGTTAAAAGCTATGCTAAGTTCGAACAGGATACTTTTGAGAAAATAACGAGCCTGCGGGTAAACGTGGGAAAGGCAGGGACTGAGGAACTGAAAAAAATTGATGGTGAAAGCCGCGGGATACTTGGAAATATTATAGCAATTGCTGAAAATTATCCTGAATTAAAGACCTCAGGAACAGTGACAACGCTTATGAATTCCATTAAAGATATGGAAGATGAGATCGCAAGGCACAGATATACCTATAATAATATTATCCAGGAATATAATACAATGCTTGATACAATTCCTTCAAGATACATAGGACGTTCTGCTGGAATGAGCAAGAAGGAATATCTGGATTTCTTTGATGAGGAATTAAAAAGGCCAGTGGTGAACTGGAGTTGAATGAAAAAAAGGAAATCGTAATTTTGTTGATTGTCGTAGAAATTATAGGTCTTGCCGGGCTTTATCTGACCGGAGGATTGCCTGGCATGGAGAACGCCTGCGGTTTAGGAGGATGCGGGGATGTTTATGTTGACAGCTATAGTGCAGATCTATACTTGAACGGAACACTTGAGGAAAATTTTGTTTATGAAATCAAAACGCCGGATAAGTACAGGATGTTATATCGATACTGGAAAGTACCGCTTTCATACGGGATAATAGAAGACCTTACAATAAAAACAAATCCTCACATAGAACTTGTCAGTATCTCTTCGCCGCCCGGAACATTTCCTTATATTAAAGATTTTAATGGAAAAGCTAAAATAATTTTGAATGCAGATGCCCGATATGCAAATGAAATTTCAGCCCTTGCCCAGCAAGATGAAGCAGGCAGCTACAAACCTGGAAGATTCGATGCCGGAAAATATGAAATGAGCTATGTTTTCAGGCTGCGTCCTCCTCTTGAATGTGATAAGGAATACTGCCACCTGAATTTAAAACTGGGAGACGTGCATCTACCCTACAATAAGGTAATAATAACTATTCATGACCCAAAGGGTTATGTTTCCCGGCTTTTTGAACATTCTTTAATGGACATAAAGAAAAGGGGGGATAACTGGATCGTAAGAGGGGTAAGCCCAAAAGATACACTTTTTGAGATCGAGCTGTTACTCAATCCTGCGATTTCAGGAGAAATAGAAGGATTCCCCAAAGAAGTGCCTGACGTTAAACAAAAAACACTTTCAGCAAATTCCAGATATTCCATCTTTTCACAATTAAGTTCTGCCCTGAAAGCCATGGTATTCCTGTTTCCTGTATTACTTGCATTAATTTATTATAAATTCGGTAAAGAGAAAAATTTCACTGTGCCAAAATTCTTGAGTTTTATTCCCGGTAACAGGAAACCATGGCTCGTGAATCTTGTTTTCAGAAAAGATCCCTTTGACTATGATGAGAACGGATTTTACGCCACACTTCTTGACCTGCACAAACGAAAATTTATCAAAATTGAAACGGGGGGAGAAGATGAATCAAATTCCGGGGCATTAAGGATAACTCTCCTGAAAGGACATGAAGCTGGAGAAGATCAATATGAAATTAAAGTACTGACGTTTCTGGAGGATTACTCGAAAAATAATGTGTTTAATACCAGTGAATTAGAACATAAAATTGAAGGATTGAGGAATAAGATCGTAGGCGGGAGTTCTGATGCGGAATACGATTTAAGGATTATCCGGGATAATATGAATGATGTAATGAAAGTTCCTGAGAAAAAGGCAGCCAAAGAGTTTGTTATGAGCGGAAAGAAATATAGCTGGATGATATTCGGGTTTTTTTTATTAGTCTTGATCGTCACTTCTTATTTCTTATCCATTGGAATATATACTTCCGTGGTCCTTTTACTGCAAACAGTTCCTCCGTTATTTGTTTCTTCTTCGCTGTTCGGAAGGTGGAAGGAGAATTATTACAAAGAAAAACTCGAATGGGATGCTTTCAGTATATTCCTTTCGGATTTCGCATCAATAAAGAAGTATGCACCTGAAGACATAAATATGTGGCAGGAATGGCTTGTCTATGCAACAACTCTGGGCATCGGAGATAAGGTTGTTGAAGCCATGAAACAACTTAATATACAAATACCTGAAGTTCATGCAGTGGCCTCCATGCCGATATATTTTAGAGGTGTATATGGCATGACTTCTCCACCATCCCCGCCATCATCTGGAAGCGGGTTTCATGGCGGTGGATTCAGTGGCGGTGGTGGATTCGGCGGAGGCGGCGGATTTGGGGGAGGTGGAGGGGGAGCGAGATGAATGTTTTCCTTTCTAAGGAATAATCTCACAGCCGTTATTGAATTCTGGATAATCAAAATCCGATTTTTTAATAACTCCGGCATTGATCAGCGTTTGAATTTGCGGCACAGCCTCCTTCAATTCCTTTACCAGGTGTCGAACCGTGCTGCATATAATTGGATATCCATTTTCTCTTAGCAGCTGCTGCGACCGGTTAACAAAAAGGCATCTTCCACCGCATGTCTTGAAAATATCGCATGAAGTGCAGGGTTCGCCAACTTTTGCTTTACCGGGAAGAGATGAAGGAAGATCATCATATATTGAGCCTATGACTGAAAAATCAAAATCAATCGAAACCGGACAGGCAGAAATCCTGCCATCTGGCATTATTGTATAAAAATCAATTCCGGAGCCGCACCGCAGATTCGAGTCCGTATCATTGAGAAGAGAATTCATCACACCGGTAAATGGTACGATCCCTGAAACTTTACCAGTTTGCTGCATCTCTAAAACCCACCATATAATAAGTGAAGAGATCCCGGAATTATAAGAGTCAAGACACTTCGAAAGTCCCGGTACTGTATGCTCCCATGCTTCCCAGAACATTTCAAAATCAAGTTGCCAGTGAACATGGTCAAACCCCGGCTCTTTCAGGGTAAGCAGATGCATGACATTTTCATAAATATCAGTCCCCTGCACCACAGTCATTCTGGCGACAAGGTCTCCTGCAAATTCCTTTTGCCTGATCAGTTTTATGTTATCCATGATCCTGTCATAAACTCCATTTCCACGCGCCTGGTCTGTCACATCCCTTTTCCCATCTATCGATACCAGGATCGAATGGAACTTCTTCAAATAATGAGATTTCAGTTCATTGAGGAGAAGACCGTTTGTCTGGATAACAAATCTTGCGGGAATTGAATCCATAATATGTTCCAATGTTTCAATACGAAGGAGAGGTTCACCCCCATAGAATTCAAGTATTGGCGTTTCATCAAGAGAAATGAACTTTTTAAGGTCATCTATTGAATACCGGATCTCCCTGGGTAGTGAATCGCTCCCTCCCTGGCAATATTCACATTTGAGGTTACATTCTTTAGTCAGGATTATATGGTATTGCATGGATATTCTTTATTGTGAAATCGTTGAACTTATCCCGAAAAAGCAATTGTCGAGAAAGCATATCGGGGATAAGCATAACGATAAAATGTATTAAAACAATATAAAGATGTCGAGAAAAATGAGAAAGTTACTCCATCATCTTGTATAAGCCATCAACGATGCAGGATGGTGTCAAAATAACCGTGACCGTTACATTCCATGTTGGTGCAATTAAGGCAATTCGATGAAGTCAGATTTTCATTCTCAGCGATATTGCGCTGGGGTTGCGACCCCAGACCCCGGTGAGGCGCCGCCGATGGCGGAGTTTAGTATGAAATCACCGGTTGTTCATTTATCTCAAGGATAAATAACAGAGCGGTCTCACCTCATGATTACAATTATAAGTATCTACATTTATTAATAATAATAGAAAGATTTAAGTGTGTATACATCGTATAGTATGTTCGGTGGTAATATCATTTTAGGTATTATGACTTACAAGTTACAAAAGGTGGTTTATTATGCCCATAACAGCGGTCTTATCCGCATTCAATAATGAAGTTAATATTAGCAATGCAGTCATTCGGACACTTGCGCATGCAAGTCGTGTCATTGTCGTGGATGATGGAAGCACAGATAATACAGCAGAAAAAGCACGACTTGCGGGAGCAGAGGTGATCAGGCATAACATCAATATGGGGAAAGATGCGACCCTGCGGACAGGATTTATGCTTGCGGCGAAAAACGGGGCTAAAGTCATCGTGACCATGGACAGCAACGGCAGGCACGACCCGGCAGATATAGGGAAGCTTGCAGATCCCATTCTTCGCGGTGAGGCAGACCTGGTGAAGGGGAATTATAATGGATCTGGAGGGTATATTACAGATACTCATATTGATTTCAGGGCTTTTTCAAGGAAATGCTTTAATTATCTAATAGCAGAAGGCAATATTCTAAACACAATAAAAGAAAATGGGCTGAAAGTCATAGAAGTACCGATAGGGTCTAATGGTTCGAAAAATTGTACGACGAGCATTGGAATTATTAATCACAGATTGAATTATCTAGCGCTCGGAAGTATTATTGCAGCTACAAAAAACCATATCGATAAAATCTATGTGATCCTTGATAAAAGAGATGACAATATTTCTGATCTTGCCCTGTCAATGGGGGTTGAAGTCATTGATCCATCCAGTAATGGGCATACATTTGACAGAATAGTAAAATATGGAAAAGAAAACAATGCAGAAGTGGTCGTTTCTTTATTCGGTGACGGAACACATGACCCGAGAAATATAAAGGAGCTGATTGATTCTGTTAGAAACGATCAGGTCGATATTGCAGTAGATTCTTCCAGTGTTGAATACGGTTCAAATGCCAGGAATAATGTTTTATCTATAACAAAGGGAAAAGCGTATCAAGAAACAAAAATAAATGATCACATCGGATTTGCCGTGTGCAAAATCAAATGTCTCGATAATATCAAATTCTCTAACAATGGGCATAATATTGCAGAAATGGTGCTGTCTCATGCGGAGAATAATAGTCTCAAAGTTAAATATTTAGATTTAAATAAGGATAAGAATTTTGGATTACTTAATCTTTACAAAATAGGTGTGGTGGTCCCTGCATACAATGAAGAATTACTCATCGAAGAAACCATTAATAGTATCCCGAAATATGTTGAAAGGATCTACATCGTGGACGATTGTAGTAAAGACAGGACTCCTGAGATTATCGCAAGGATGAAAGATCCCAGGATAGTTTCAATCCGCCATGAGAAGAATGGCGGGGTTGGAGCAGCAATAGTCACAGGTTATAAACATGCTCTGAAGGAGAAGATGGATATTGTAGCGGTTATGGCAGGGGATAACCAGATGGATCCGGAACAGCTACCAGGCCTTATTACGCCGATCATAGATGGTAAAGCCGATTATACCAAAGGGAACAGGCTTATCAGCAAGGACTTTCGCAGTGGGATGAGCAAGTGGAGATCTGCTGGCAATGCAATATTGACCCTTATTACGAAGATCGGGTGCGGGTACTGGCATATCATGGACCCGCAGAACGGATACACGGCAATATCGAGGAACGCCCTAGAAGTCATGGATCTGGATGCCATCTATCCTTATTATGGTTACTGCAATGATATGCTAATAAAGCTTAATACGTTCGAAATGAGAGTGATGGACGTGGTGATGCCTGCACGTTACGGCAGGGAAAAGTCCAAGATCAAATACAGCAAGTATATTAGAAAAGTAGCGCCGATGATCTTTCGTGGGTTTTTATGGCGGTTAAAGACAAAGTACATTATTCTTGATTTCCATCCGCTCGTTTTCTTCTATGCCGCAAGCATGGTCCTTTTACCCATCGGTCTGCTTTTCAGCGCATGGATATTTGCAGAAAAAATATATCAGAATCCGATATCCCCAAATTTTCCTTTACTTGCTGCACTCATAATGCTTATGGGTGTCCAATTCTTGTTATTTGCAATGCTCTTTGACATGCAGGCCGATAATAGCAGGAGCAGTAATGTTTAGATTAGAACCTTAACTAATACAATTTAGGGCATAATTATAAAATTTATTTTTGGAAATGATGTATAGTTTTCAAGATATCGTCTACCACGATTTATTTATTAATTTATAGATAAAATACCCTTGAAATATGGGTCAGTAACTGTTTTAGTCACAATCGGCATCGAGGGAAGAAAAAAGAGTATTCTTGCAACGTATCGGGAAGATACCATACGATTGGTATGGCAGATTTAAGAGCAGTTTCCGTTGACATCCTTCCTGTTTTTTCATGTGGTTGCAGATCAACAGATACCGAAGCCATGAATGTTGTTGCTGCACAGCAGATATCGAACATATACGGACTAAAGGACATACCACTGGCGAAAGGATACTTTGCAGTTTACGGCGGCAAAAAAGGCACCATGCGTATCTGGGTCGCCGAAGCCCCGGATCATAATGCTGCAAACGATGCCTTCAGCGCGATGAATTCCATGCTCGGAGGTTCAACAGGGCACGAAGGGCATGAATACTCAGGCGATGTGGGGCAGACAGATTCG